>Ga0268276_1000917_pt1 | contig 31747 bp, 26 predicted proteins | sample saktaG_4_FD_190145 | JGI IMG/M metagenome (GOLD analysis project Ga0268276, IMG submission 190145) | Saline water microbial communities from Sakinaw Lake, British Columbia, Canada - sak_2010_1_5_45m | ecosystem: Environmental > Aquatic > Non-marine Saline and Alkaline > Saline ...
CGCAGTTCATACTGGATGAGGACATTCAACACAGTAGATATTGACTGTACTTAGATTAGAAACAGTAAGCGTATAAACTCCGTCGCTCGGACCGCCAATCCAGTTCTGATTAAATGCACTATTTGAGTAAAAGAGCAGTTGAATAACGTCATTTTGCTGTAACACTCCCGTGAAAGAAATGGTTGCATAATAAACACCGGTATCGGCAACATTTCCACACCCTATGACGTTCGCACTGGTTGAAGTATAAGTTGCAGTTGCACCAGATATTGTTGCAATATTATAAATGATTCCAGATATCATATACAGATTCAGATATGGCGGATTTGATTGACCTGCTGGAAGGGTACCATTTATTGGGGCTACACTTGTGAATTCTTCTACGCTTCCGTTGCTTGTTAAAGTAGATAAAACTTGAACTGATATATTCATAGTAAAAGCTATTGGGACAGTTCCATTCCATTTTAGATTACCACCATCTACGCTGAAACCAGATGCGCCAGAACATATACCCGAAGAAGCCGAAATACTACTGAATGGATGTTGAACACCGGCACCAGGATTTCCATTATTGGTATTCGTCTGGGTTGCCGGAGTTGTGACAGCGAAAACGAATCCATTTGTAACTGTACCAGTTGGGGATGCCCATATTGGCAGAGCTGGACTACCAGATAATGTAAGCACATCTCCACTTGCACCTACTGACAAAGTTGTAGGTAAAAAAGGGCTTGGTCCCGCATACTGAATTTGTCCTTCAGCAGTATACGCTACTGCCCTCTTGTCGATATAACTCTTTGTGGCGACATCTTGTGCTAGTGCGGGGTCTAAGCAATCATTAATAAACTGACCATTCATATTCAAATTATAATTCGCCATTTTATAAACGCCTATATATAATATATATAATGCGTGTAGAAAATAATTTCTTAAGGAGGAGGAACTGAATGATATGAAAATGTTATGAAAATTTCGTCGCCTGACCCCCAAGTGAAAGGTACGAACTGGGTCAATTGCCCGAGCACCTGATAATTGCCTGACGATAAGTAGGGACGTATCTCCGCAGTTGTTACGGTATCATATGTGATAATACCATACACCGATTGTGGTACACTTGTGTCCACAAATGTTGCTATACCATTTAAGGCGATGCCTGTATTTGAATTGATAGTCATATTGTTGGCTGTCACGGGCAGAGAAACGGTTGGACCTGTCACCATAGTAAACCCACTGCTTCCCAGAGTGATATGAACATAAACATTTGTTAATTCGCCTTGCTGTGCATACATCCCCACAATTGTTCCACCAGTTCCTAAAGTAATGTTCGTGGTGGGTGTGTATGGTACATAAATAGCAGCGCCGGTTGGACCGGTAGGTCCTGTAACAGTGCTTGCAGCGCCAGTCGGACCGGTGGGTCCTGTAACGGTGCTTGGAGCAGTGCTTGCAGCGCCGGTCGGACCAGTTGCACCTAACACGCCTGACAAATTAATTATATAATTACTATGAACACCACCACCTTGATATGCAACTGGTTGTACTTGCATAGAAGGAAGCGTAAAAGGTCCAGGAGGTACGTATGCAATAACCTGTGCAACAAAATAATTATTGGGGTCTGGAATAGTCGTAAACCCGACTAAAGTGACTACGGTTATATATTCACCACCTTTGTAAGAAAGTGTCAGGTTGGTTGGAGTCAATGATAAAGTTACTGGAAAGTTCAAATTACTTATAAGATGGGGAGAAGATGATGCATATGATTCATAGGCAGACCCGGTGGGTCCAGTAGGTCCTGTAACAGTGCTTGCAGCACCACCTTGACCAGTTGAACCAGGTTGACCAGTTGGTCCAGGTTCACCAGTTGGGCCAGTTGAACCAGTTAGGCCAGTTGAACCAGTTACTCCGTTTACTCCAGCTAAACCAGTATGTCCAGTATGTCCAGTATGTCCAGTTGAACCAGTTGAACCGGTTACACCTGTTGGACCTATACTTCCCGCCAAGTTAATAACAAAATTTGTGGGTAAAGGTAGATTAGTTGTGCCTGAGAATATACCTGTTGGATTCAGTATTATTTGATTTACAATGCATGATGGTGAACACGACGTAGAACATGTGTAATTAGATACTGTTGCCACAAAATAATTAGTAGAACTTCCCGTAAGGTCAACTGGGAATGCACTTGATGTTGCTTGGCTTACAGTTACAGTATCACCTTGACTGAAAGAATAACAAATATTGCTCAATAAATAAGGAGGGGGTGCGCTGGGATTAATCTCTGAAACAACATCAAATATAAGACAACAAGCGTTAACATTTGTTACGTCATAACCAGTAGAAATATATAAGCCTGCTTTATATATGGATCCGGTGGGTCCAGTTACGCCATTGACTCCAGCTAAACCAGTTGGTCCAGTTGAACCAGTTGAACCAGTTGAACCAGTTGAACCAGATTGTCCAGATTGTCCAGGTTGTCCGGGTTGTCCAGGTTGTCCAGTAGGTCCAGGTTGTCCGGCTTGTCCGCCGAGTCCGGTTGGACCGATTCGTCCGGTTGGACCGGTGGGTCCTGAAACAGTGCTTGGAGCAGTGCTTACAGCGCCGGTTGGGCCGGTGGGTCCTGGTACAGTGCTTGGAGCAGTGCTTACAGCGCCGGTTGGACCGGTTAAGCCGATTCGACCGGTTGGACCAGTTCGACCAGTTGGACCAATTGGACCTACCGGTCCGCCATGAGGACCGGTTGGTCCCGTCTGCCCCCAAATTGTAGATGATTTAATTGCCGACCACGGACCATCTCCCGCGCTAGTTTTCGCGCGAATCCTGAAAAAATATTGTGTAATGGGTGCAAGACCGTATGCAGTGTAAGATGTTACATTAAATGGAATATTTGCCGAAGTATAAGGCAATGTGGTGTTGATACACGGAACCCATGTGGTTGAACACATGTCGTAGTCACATGAATTCTGCTGTAATTCATATGAAATAATCGGATAAGTTGACGTTGCATACGCCTGTGACCATTTGATTGTTGCCTGAGTTGTTGTTGACATTTTATTTTATTAAATTTAGATTATAAAAGTATTAATATTAATTAATGTACTTGTATATTTAATATTGTTATTATATTTTTATATTTATATAATTTTACAGTTGTTTTATTTATGAAATTATAATATTTTAATTCATTAATTACTTGACGAATTAAATAAACGGAGTTGAAATAAAATTTCAATGAAAATCATCACATAAATTGATTTGACAAGACCATTAAACCGCCAACGATTGAAAGATTTTTTGTGAATGATATTACTTCCGATTTATTTGTTGGAAAATGAAATATTAGAATTGTCATCGCAGTAAACACTGCCAACCCGGTAGTTGCAACATATGCATACGGTTTATATTTTCCTGAAAAAAGCGAATACAATATAATCAAACTGCTCGATATCAATAAAGTAATCACTCCAATAATAACGCAATTATAAAACAAATGAATATACTTGAATTGTTTATTATTAAAATAAGATAAAAATAAAATGAAACATAATGAAAAACTTATTAAACCAAAAAGATAATTCTTATTATCTTCGGTCAAAGTATTATTATTATTATTATAAATATTAAAATAAAAAAATAGAATCACCAAAAAAACAGAGGCATAAAAAATAAAATCAAGGTGAATGGAATTTACTTTATCTTCTAAAAATTTAGTTGTATTTTCAAAATTAATAATTTTATTTACTCCTCCAAGTAAAAAAATTAAAACCAAGAATAAAACATTCAATATATTTACAAAGTTATCCATTGAAAAAGAGAGAAGAGAGATATAACTATTATAAATATAAAAATTAAATTGTTATACTAAATATTGATATGAAGAAAAGTATAAATCTACACATTTTCCCAAACAATTTCAGGGGGAGTGGGCCATTCTGTATACGCTTTTGCTTTACTAGTTGGACGTTCCAACGCCAATAGTTGATGCAGTGCCTGAATTCGTCGGTCAATTGGTTTTGCATTTTTTGTTTGACAAAGTTTTCGAGACAGTTGTTTAAGACGCCATTCAAATTGAAGAGCAGCCGACCAATCCGGAAATCCTTGAACGTGGCACACGCGACGCCAAGAAGACCCTTGCGCAACTTTGACGCTTGTTGCGTGCGCGCCTCCCGCCAACTCTTTATTGTGTTGTCTCAGTCGGTGGTCCAAATTTATGGTTGCGCCGACATAAGTGGACGCTTTATCGCTAGATTCTAAAATGTACACGTAATATTTTTTATCGTTAGAAGGATGAGGATGAGGATGAATGAATAAAGGATTTTGTTGTTTGTCATTATTACTAATATCATTGTTGTCGCTTCTCTCGGTTATCATTATTTTTTTAGTTATTATTTGTAGTGAGTTGTGTTTATGTTGTGTTGAGACGTACTTATATTACTGTGTGAAGAAAAACAACTAAATGTATAAAAAGTATACAAAAGTGTAAAACAATTAGTAAAAAAATCAGATTATTTGTGTTTTTTAATAGTAGATTACAAAACACAAATAAAATAATATATTTGAATGCAACAATTTATTACAATACTTATATTTTGCATTGTTCTTTTTTTATATTTGCACATTTATTTTCAATTGAAAACATCAAATGATTTAGAAGTATATGAAATAGAACAGCCGTCAAAGGATAAACTGGAAGAAATATGCGATTTAAGACAACCGGTTATATTTGATTACCAAAATGACTCTTTGCTTGAAAGTTGCAAAATAAATATGGTTGCAGAACATTATAGCGCTTTTGATGTAAAATTGCGAAACGTGAAAGAGTTGGATGACAACACAGACTTGCACATTCCTGTTACATTAAAAGTTGCGATATCATTATTTAACAATGATAAAGATTCTAAATATATAATTGAAAAAAATAATGATTTTTTAGAAGAAACCGGCTTAATAAAAAATTTCAAATATAATGATGCATTTTTACGTCCGCACATGGTGTCAAATTGTTTTTATGACATGGTGTCCGCATCTCAAAATACAGAGACGCCGCTTCAATACAATGTAAATTATAGAAACTTCTATTTAGTAACACATGGAAAAATTAAAATTAAATTAATTCCTCCCAAGTCGGCTCGTTACTTGTATTCAACAGACGATTATGAGAATTTTGAATTTAGGTCACCTTTGAATCCATGGGAAATACAGCGCCAGTATAAAGCCGACTTTGATAAAATAAAAACGCTTGAAATCGAATTGATTCCAGGCAAGATTGTCTACATTCCTGCATACTGGTGGTACAGTATCAAATTTCTGGAGCCGCTGACTACTGTTTGCACGTTCAAGTATCGCACCTACATGAACACGATTGCCATACTTCCCAAGCTTTGCATGAAAACGCTTCAGCGCCAGAATACAAAGAGAGAAATTGTTAAAAAGGTCCGGTTTTCCAAAAATATCGCGGATGCTAATTCGGGAACGTTGAAAAAATATGCACCCAAACCCAAAACAGCAACAGCAATATTGGATAATAAGGATAACAAAGAAGATGCTGATCCGGCTTATTCGGCTGATTCGGCTGATTCGGCTGTTCCAGTTGCCGCTTCAGATTCGCAATCATCTTTGGACACCACATCGGTCATTGACACCATCGCCGAGACAGAAAGCAGCGGTAAAAGCCAACACGAGAATACCATTACTCTTTCTTTGACAGAGTAAAAACTCAACTGTGAGCGCAGCGGCACATCATTTACTACATGAATGCCAGGTTTAAAAGTAATTCACTTAATTTTCGAATGTCGCATCGACGCTTCGGTTCAACGAGCACGTGTTTACCCAAAACTTCGCGAATATATTCGTGTTCAATTTCTTGAAAATATTTTGGAGAAACATAACCGTCGTTGGTAAAGAAGTCATAAGGATAGTGTTTGTAATAGTGGTATGTTTCCTTGAAAATATATATTGACATGAAAATCAATCCGATGGACCAAATATCGTGGGATTTATTATGAAGACTCCAATTGTATTTATAGTTGTTCGCGTTAAAAATCGCACTATTTTTACAGTGTTTGTTGTGAACATTCAACGCGCATGTGTTTTGGGTTTCTGGTGCGCAGTAAGGCAACGTTCCGCCGCTTGCGTGCCTTGTTTTCAAATGTTTTCCAGACAACCCAAAATCAATTAAATAAACACAATTTTGAGAGGTTTGCACATTCGAGGCGACCAATATATTTCCCGGTTTCAAGTCGCCGTGAACGCAATCTAACTCGTGCAATTCTTTTATTATCGCACACAGTTGTATAAATAAATCATAAACTATTTCAACAAAATTTCTTTTATATTTATTTATTTCAACCCAACCGTCTAGCGTAATACCGTCTACATATGGTTGAATGCTATAATAAAGGGGGGAAAGAGGCGACTTTGATGAATGTTGAATGTGAGTGTAAAGAGGCAACACAATTCCCATTTGCAGAACATTCTTGTAATTATTATTATATTTCTTTAAAAGTATTTGTGCTATTTTATTTTCATTATCCACCTGGTCATCGGTGCTATCAACTCTAAAGATCAAATTCATCTGCCTGTGTTTGAATACACCATAATCATATTTACATTGATTTGATTTCCTTTCCTCATTTTCTTTATTTTCACTATAATCTTCGTATTTTTTCAAAACAATAAAATCATTCGACGAAAACGCGCGTTGTTGATTATTGTGAAGTTTTGAAATAATCTTTATTAATTCATCTCTATTTATACAACGCAATGATGCGTCGTGTGATGCTTTTATTATTGTGTCGACAATCTCAATCTCAGATAAAACATGTTCAGTGTCATCTTCTGGCGGGTCATCTGGTGGTAGTAATGGCTCTTTTTCTAAATCCATATTTACCCAGTAGCTGCGCTTATTTGCATTCATAATTTGAGTTTTTATCGTTTGTTGTTTGTTACATTAACATAATAATTACTTTATAAATGCATTTTACAATATAATATTATAAAAAGGGATTATGCAATGTAATTTCTAAGAATAAACATAGGTAAATTGTGATTCATAAAACTCTTGCATTTTTTCATATTCATTTTTAACAAGTGGATTTTTTGAAACTATATTTTTAATATGTTCAACAACACATTTAGCTTCTTCCTTACCTTTGTGATAAAAAGTAAATACATAGAAAGAAAATAATAAATCTAAATATATATCATAATCAACATATACACTATAACTTTCTATTTGATTTATCAATTTTTTGCAGCAATCATATCCTTCTCTATAATAACCAAAATTTAAATAACTCTTAACACAACAATTATTAATATAACGAAACCCTTTTGTATGTTTAATAAAATTATTTAAAACATGACCATAATCTCCATAGCTTCTCTCAATGTCATCGTAAAACTCGTCTAAAATTTCTAAAAAAAACATTTCTTCCGCATGTCCATAGCCCATATTTGTAGTTTCTGTAAAAATTTCATTCAACCGATTTAAAATTTTTTTCCCGATTTCAATTCCAGTTATAAATAAACAACCGCAAACTATCCACCTATATTGCTGATACATTTCTTTTTTATGATTTTTTTCTTTGTATTTTTTGTCACAAACATTCAAAATTTGTATATGAAATTTATCTCCTCTACTATCATTTAAAATTTTCAACAACATGTTTTTCTCATAACTTTCACATATTTTTGTACAATTCGGCTTTAAATTAGAATCAATCCAACCAAATTTACTTGTATTAAATGGATTTAAATTCATAATTTTTAAAATAAAATTAAACTTATTACAACACAATAAATGACTTTCACTACATGTTCTTTCATCCTTTGTAGGATGATAAATCTCCCTATTTTTTTTAACCAATTCATTGAATGCATACGATTCAATTTCATTTATATCATTTGATATGTAATGAGTAAGAGACTGTAAATTAAAAGCATCTCTAATACTTTTAATTTTTTCATAACATAGTTTATCTGTAAAAATAACCAAATAACAAGGAATTTCTAATAAAGTTTTCATATTGGTCACACATTCTTCTACACTTCGTGAACTACCGTGAATATTTGTTAAATTAAAACAAGCTGTAACAAGAGTACAATCAGGAGGAATCATATAAATATAAATATTATAATTTTTTATTTAAGTAATAAATATCATATATAATTTTATCTTGATGTTTGAGCAATATATATATATATCACATTTAATATATAAAAATACATCTTTATATTGTAAAAAGGTAGTAGAAAGGTATAAAATAATTACTATGAGTGAAAATATCGATAAAATTATTTATATCAACTTGGATAAACGAATAGATAAGTTAGAAGAAGTAAAGAATGAATTAAAAAGTTATAATTTGTATGATAAGGCAGAGAGATTTTCAGCAATATATCATTCGAGTGGAATTGTAGGATGTGGGAAATCTCATTTAAGTGTGTTAAAATTGGCAAAAGAAAGAAAATACAAAAATACTTTAATATTAGAAGATGATTTTTATTTTGTTGTGTCAAAAGACGAATTTGAATATAATTTAAGATTATTTTTTGAAAATGTAAAAAAATTTGATGTATGTATGTTTTCATATCATCTTCAAAAAACTGAACCATGTGAATATTCATTTTTATTAAGAGTATTAGAAGGACAAACAGCATCTGGATACTTGGTGAATGAAAATTATTATGATACTTTAATAAATTTATATGAAGAAGCCATACCTTTGTTAGAGTCAACTGGAATCCATTGGATTTACGCAAACGACCAAATATGGAAAAAACTGCAGACACTAGATACTTGGTATTGTTTCATAAATAGGTTAGGAAAACAGAGAGACGGATTCAGTGATAATTCTCAAGTGTATGTAAAATGTGATTGGTGATTACAAATTTTATATAAAATTAATTTCGTATAACATCTATTGGAACATCAATAATGCTATCATTATGGTCAGCAAGGTACCACATAAATGACGTATATCCCATTAATTCAAGCCACGCCCAATAATTTACTTCCCAAACGAGTTTTTTGGTTAAATTTAAAAATTCTTCAAAACGAGCTATACTAACATCATAAAACGATAACAAACTATTCTTGTCTCCAATAAAAAAACCTCCACAAAATCTCCAACAAATAAAATCTTTTAAAACATCCACATTGGAACATTTGTTCCAGCATCCTGGCATTGCAATAAATGGCTGAGAAATAAATTCAGATTCAGAATACTTTTTTAATTTAGTCAAAGAGCTTTCTATATTTTTGAATATGTATGGTAAACTAAAATCAAACCAACAAAAATAATCATTGTTAAATGGATTAGCGTTGATTGTTTTTTTAATAAATTCAATTTTTGAATTCATAAGAAACATGTAGTTGGGCAAATCTTTTATATGACTTCTTCTTGCCGGTAGATTCAAGTTATCAGGATTTTTTTTCCCAATTTTTGTAAATTCCAAGTCATCAACGGAGAGAACTTCAATAATAATTACATTTTTATGTTTATTTGAAATTAAATCAAATATTTCTTTATATTCGTGACTAGTAAACAAACATATATTTACATTTAACTCAACAATTTTAATAAACAATTCCAATCTTTTTTCAAATGACTTGGTTTCATCATAATCAGATTCATAAGTTTTCAAATATGCTGTTACAAATGTGACATTATTATTATTTTCCATTTAAATATAATTAACACTACATAAATGCATTTAAGTTAATTATATTTATAAATATTAGTTTGGTATAGTTTGTATAGTTTGGTATAGTTTGTATAGTTTGGTATAGTTTGTATAGTTTGGTATAGTTTGTATAGTTTGTATAGTTTTTATTTATGCGCACGCTATTTAATGTTTATTGTTTATAAAACTCCAACAGCCTTGCAGACGGGTCCAAGTTTGAACAAAAAGGATGACGCCAATAATACGGAATTGCATTGTCACTCTTATCCGGGAAAAAGTTCTCAAATACTTTTCGATAATAATAGCTCTCTTTGTCATACGGCAGATTGAGTTCATTTTGCGCTGAATGTTTTAAACCGACAATGGTGTTCACATATGTGGCATATTCTACATCGGACACTTTTGTGTCGACGTATTCTTTTATCATCTGAACCCAAGTTCTTCCAGTGCTCCCCGAGACTCCGTCGCTGAATGCTTCCTTTCGTCTCCAAAGCAGGTCATCGGGCAAATATCCGCATCCGGCAAATGCTTTTCTCAACAAGTATTTTTCAATTCTCTCATCGGTAAACCGCTTGTAACTCGGCGGAATTTCCATAACGTATTTCATGAGCGCTTTATCTGCAAAGGGAACGCGGGCTTCCAAACCGGCTCCAGAAATCGTTTTATCTGAACGCAATAAATCGAAATAACGCACGTCTCGAATCATTCGCTCATTTTCCAGTTTGAATGCTTCGTCTGTGGGCGCTTTTGTAAATCCGCGATAAGATCCAAACATTTCATCGGACATGTCGCCGCAAAATATAACCACATCATTTGATGTTCGTGAGATATATTTGCTAATCAAAAAATTCGGCAGAGATGCGCGCACCGATGTTGTATCATAGCTCTCAATTTGATAGATTGTGTCTTCAATTGCATCCAGAAATTCCTTTTCGGTCAAACACACTTCGTGGTGGCGCGTTCCCAAGAATTTTGCCGCGCGCTTTGCCCACATTAAATCCACCGAACCGCTCAGTCCAATGCTGTACGTGTTCAACTTTGACGGGTCCATATTTTTACACAGAATTGCGGTTACGAGCGTGCTATCCAAACCACCGGACAAAAGTGACCCGACGGCGCGCTCCGACATTAGTCGTTTTTTCACCGCCGACTCCAATAACATTTTAATATTTGCACAAATGTTTGCTTCGGTGTTTTGAACCGTTCTAAAGACGTAGTCATATGGAGCATAGTGTTCCAAACCAACTTCGCACACGGCGCGAACTGTTAGCGCGCTATAATAAGGTCGAATGGATAAATGCCCCGTTTCGTATTCGCCCCAACATCCCGACGGAAACTGTTTTACATATAGACCCAAACAATTATCCATTGATTTGATTTCACTCGAAACCGTAATATCCGAAGCGTATCCATACGTTGACCCGTAAAACAAAGACCGAATGCCAAACGGGTCTCTGCCAATGTACAACTTTTCGCCATCGTGGTCCACTAGAACCAGCGCAAACACGCCATCAAGCCGTTTCAACGTTTCTTCCATTCCAATTTTCCGAAACAAATGAATAACAATCTCGCAGTCTGACCCACCAACACTGTATTCATTTTGCAAACCAAATTCTTCAATGAGTTGTTTGTAATTATAAATCTCCCCGTTGCATACTAGAGTGCAATTTTTCAACTTTAGTGGCTGATTTCCAACGCTGCTTACGCCGTTGATTGCCAATCGATGAAATCCAAAACATCTGTGTGAAGTATTCATTTTTTCATTCAAAAAAATAGAATTGTCGGGTCCTCGATGACTTGTTTTGTAAAATGATTTTTGAATCGCTTTAAGTTTCTTCATTTCCATATATCTTGTCAATCGGTTCTCATAGTAGAAAATTCCGCACATTTTTTTATAAGTTGTGTATTAAAGGGTTAGTCTGTCGAATCATAAATATACATGTCAAGTTATATCTATGTTGGTTTCATAAATTCATTATTATCAGTTTACTTTTTTTCTTCTTCTCTCTTTCCTTCTTTGTGAATCATCATTGTTTCCGAAACCTTTGCCATGCACACGCATTCACAATTGCAATCGACTTGACCTGCCCTTTTATTTTTCCTTGTGATTTCGCATTTGAAATTTCCCGAAGAGGAATCTTCTTCTCTTTTTTGAATTCTTCTCATGTAGTCATCCATATTTCGCCTGGCATTTGCAATGTTTGCCATGTCATTTGGGTTATGTAGGCTATAGCTGCTGCTGCTGCTGCATAATTTTCTTCCTGCAGCGATAACAGCCCTTGCCGATTTAGTAATAAGGGTGCTGCCGCGAGTGTTGAACATTTATTCGATGTGTGCGTGATGTTGCGCGATGGTATCTGTAAATGTGTGTATACATGTTTAATTTTTCAATTTATTTTTTAAGTTTTCAAAAATCATTAAAAAATATATTTATTAATAATAAATAATAAATAATAAATATTTTCTTATACATATATAAATACAAATACACACGTATATCACAATTATATAATGTTTGGCGTTGTAAATAAATTATATTTGTGCAATCAAGAACGGTCTAGAGAACTGAGCGACCGAATCACCGTTCGCAATGTACCATCTGCGCCACTGCAACCGCAGTACAGTATGCGTCCGGTTTTAACCAAGTATTCAATTATGCCAATTTTAGACCAGCGGGCAACTCCCACTGTTGCAATGGGTGAATATCCACAATTCAGTCCAGAGACTACATTCAATCCGGGAAATGCGCAAGCGCCGTGGTCCGGCTTTTCTTCAAATATTAATACGGAATCCACTTTGCGCAACCAGTTTTTTGCTCTACAAAAATGTGAACAAGCTGAATATGTGCCATCTTCAAAAAGCGACCTGTTCAATGTGCATGTTCCAGAAAATTATGTGCAACAGCCTTATCCCGACCTTTTCAACCGTCAGCAGTTTTGTCCTCATAATCCAAACGAACATAATATTGCAAATAAGTTTTTCAATAATTCTACTCGAAACGATATTAGAAATTTATAATTTAACATATGATCATAATGGCAAATGGCAACACATGTATGTATACTTTAGAAAACAATATTCTCATCAATCCATTTTTTGATTCGTATATTGACCGGACGCAATATCATATTTAGTCCGTCCGCATAGTGCATGTAATTATTTTCATCATTTTTCATCGCAATAAGCGTTTGATGGATTATTTTGAATACTTCATCTGAGTACAATTCGGAAATTTTGATAAATATGTCGTCCATGTCAGATATGGCGGTGGTTGTCGATCCAGACGATGCAGACGATGCAGATGGTGGAGAATTACTTTCACCCACCGGTGTTAAATTGATCGGCGAATTTGGCGGAACAATGTGGTGGTGGTTATTTCCATCCAACATATTTTTATACATTTGAAGTGTGTGTAAAACATGCGTCTTTTCAGTCTGGTTATAAGTTCGGATTAAATTATTAATTCCATTTTTTGCTAGCTCAATCAATAATGTAAATAATTCGGTATATTCTGTTTTCTCATCCGTGTAAAATTTTTTAAATCTGCAAAATATATTAAACAAGTAAAATAAATCTTCTTGCGTATCATTATTATACCACCGCGTAACAGACTGACTGTATGTTGGCGCTTGTATGTATAGAATATTATTTTGAATTGTTAATTTCGTTCCAATTGGATAATACGAGAGAAATCCAATTTGAATAAGTGCTTGTAAAGGTTCAAGAATAGTTTCAAACCTTTCTTTCTTTTTACTTCCACTTATTGTTTTATAAAGTAAGTGTAATGTTGTTTGCATGCTAAATATATTCATGATATATGTTTAAATTATAATTATATAGATTTTATAATAATCTATATAATGTGTGAGTGAATATTATTCTCTCTAAAAAAATAAACCAACTAACCAAGAATAACCAAATTACCCAAATTGTAAAAAAATATTAACCGTTTGAATTACTTTGTGATGTGAAATATTATGCTTTTCGCACCATTGTACACACTTTTGTATATTTGCTTTTTTCAAATTTTCATTTTTTTCTGTACTTTTATTCATAATTAAATTTAATGTAGATATAATATTTTCAATCTGATTCTCTCCAAATATTGCATTGATTTCTTCAACTCTTGTCAGATATGCACGGTCATGTTTGAAGTTGAAAAATGTTTCAATGTTTAATTCTGAATTCAAATTATGAAAATTATCATGAAACTTGTATATTATTTTTTTATTAAAAGTGCTGTTCAAATTGAAACCTTTGCATATCACATATTTTTCTGAATTTGCGTATCGACTTGTTTTTGGTTTCATAATGTATACTTCCTTGTAGAGAGACGAAAGTAAATACAAAACGTCAACAGTGGCATTTGAAAAAATATCAAAAACTTTCAATACAAAATTTCCACCAGTTGATTGCATTGAAATTGCATAAATAACTTGGGCAATAATTAACTTTGTTGCAGTGTGTTCTTGGTCATTGAAATTTTCAGAAAAGTCGACTCCTCCATCTGCCGTAATCAAATCCATTGTTCCGCCATACTTTTTATAACAATATTCAAAATTTTCCACCGATAATAAATTTCCAGTTTCATCTGATCCTTTTTCAATGATTACATTTCGATTTTCTTCTAAAAAATTCTTGCTTTTTTTCCATCCAGGACACTTTGAATCATTATTAACAAGCGTCATTCCATAGTACACGTCGTTGGGATTTTTTCTCATGTGACAAACCGCTTCAATAAATCCTCCTGGACCTTCGGCAAGATGAAATGATGACATTGGTTCAGAATGGTGTGTGGAAAATGACGACTCTTCAGGACTTGTAACAAATTGCATAAATGAGTTGTGGTTATTCATGCAGCTATTACTGTCGCTGCCGAAGTGATGGTTTGAAAAAACGCAATCATTATTTCCATCACGTCCGTGTCCATTTCCAATACTTTTACATTTATCACCTCTGCACAAATTAAATTGGGTACATATTTCAATCATTTTATAAAATGAACGTGATAGCGGCCTCATTCGACTTACCTGCGTTTTACAACCTGGAACAACTGTGTGAATAAACTCATATGGATTCGTTAGTTTTTTATAATTGTCCCAACTATTTTCTATTGGCTCAATCTGAAGTTTAGTTCTACTCAACATTTCACACAATGAATTTGAAATAAATGCATCCGGAGTCGAATGAATCATTTTGAACTCAATGTCTTCATCCTGAATATCATATGCAATATTTGGTAACAAAAAAATACTCATATTTTTGGTTATTTATTATTTGTATAATATAATATTTAATAAGACTAACTTGTATCCAATTAAATATCTAAATTGTTTTCATAAGTTTTATATTATTCAGCATAAACTATTTTATATTTTATTTCATTCATGTGATTTATTTTTAAGTGTTTTCTTTTTTTCAAATACTATTTTCTTTTTCTTTTTTGGAATTTCACTTTCAGGTGCATCTGCATCTTCCCCTTCTCCTTTTCCTTTTTCTTCACCTTTTACGCTTTCCTTTTCAACTACTGAACTCGCACTTGCACCATTTGTTTTTTGCCAAACCCAATTTGGTTTATATCTTCCGCCAGTTGTAACACGCGACAAGATACCTTTGAATTCGGCATCCTTTTGTTTTTCCACGTGCTCTTTAATCATGTGTTGGCCAATATAATCATACCGAACGCTTTGAAACACAATGTACCCTCCGACGCGAAGACGGCTCCAAAGAACTTCAATGGACGCGTGTAAAAAGTCTTTCAGCCAAACCTTTTCATTATTGAACATATTTGTAGACTGATTTTTCACTGTATCATCATTATATACTTCTTTTCCCCACATGGGAGGACTGAACATTACAATGTCTGCCCAGCCAAACGGTAAATTTTCCACACCGACCGCACCCGGAAGTCCGTCCTCTAACATTTTTTGTTTTTCCGATGAACCAAACATTTCAATCATTTTAGAAAAACCAGGACTTGAAAGCGGATTGGGTTCCACGCCGACATAACTAGCATTCATCATGATTGCCGCCATCAAACGACTGCCGTATCCTCCAGCCCCATCCAAAATCTTCACACTGGAAAAATCTTCCGGCGACATCTCTGGAAATAATAATTTCCATATAATCACATACACGTATGCGTTTTCTGCACTTGACAAGTACACTTTTTTGTCTTTGCCGTCAATCATTGACATTTTCATATTTATTCTCGACTCTTGGCTTTCAGTGCGCTCATCCGACTGGTGCACAATAATCTCGTGAAGAGACTCGTCTGTGGGCTCTATTGACTTTCGTTTCAATAAACGCAGCGCCTTTTCCACAAGTGTGCCATTATTAAAGTGGTCTTCCAACGACGGCTCGCCTTTTGCGATACGCACTGTTATTTTCGAGGGTTCTGTAAAATAATCAACCAACAAATAATCTTTATCTAATATGGTATCGTCAGGCGACTTGATGGATATAAATTCGCCGCCTTTAAATTTCAAATTATCATTTGCACCAACATATTCTCTAATGAATGAATTTACTTCTTCCGTTTCTTTATTCCCCGCTAAAATGCTGTAAGAAGTCTCATCAATATAGTGCTCCTTCTTAAGTAGCAACAAGGGAACATCTGCAACTTTTGTTTTGATGAGCGCGTACGCCGCTTCAACATCATCCTTTGTCCAAAAACGCTCAACAAACGGAAAGCCCTTTTCGATTACTGCAACCACGCGGTCATGTTCAGAATCATATTTTTCAGACTCTTCAACATTGGTCGAAAACATGGGCTCAATTGCGTTTTTATAAATCCAATCCCAAAAATCAGCACAGAATCGCTCATAAATTTCCGGATTTTCCTTTTCAATGTCATTCACGCCGTAATCGTGTCTTGCATTAATTTCCAACAGCTTGACACTGCCATCGCTTGTGACCATAAAATCACACCCAAATACTTCAAACCCATATTTCGACTCGGTCGTTGTTGCAATGTGAGGTTTATAAACATCATACGCGCACCGCAGCACTTCGCGCATCTGTTGCATTATTTTTTTGGATTCCTTGTCATCTAATCCAAGTTCGCTAGAATCCGGAAACAGTCGATTCTTTTTTGTCGATTTGAAATGCGTATCGTGTATTTTTTTGTTCTTGTAATCTGCATCTTTATATGGCAACTCGGCTGTAATTATTTTACCTTCATCAAACATAAACCAGTCTGATTTTTTATTTGGTCTCATGCAAACCATAAAATACATGCGCAAATGAAACTTTTTACCTTCGACAAGCATGGGATTTCTAATATACTTTGAAACCAGATATTGTTTCTTTTTATGCGTTGATATAAACTCCTTCAAGTCTTCTTTGCTGGAAATGTATTCAATTCCTTCACCCCCTCCTGCACCAACACCAAGCGGTTTGATGATTAAAATGCCTTCCTTTTCGCTATATTCAGAATTGCGTTTTTCATCGCTCAGCATCCACGACTCCGCCATGTATTTCTTACAAATTTCAGGACATTTTTTATTCAATTCAATATAAAGTTGTGCCTTGTCCGTAATGACATTCTTACTATAAGGATAGTCTGCATCGGATGTGCTATATCCTTTTACGCCGTTACCTTTGAGCAAATTTTTTACCACTGTTTTTATATTATAAATACTGTCTTCATATCGTAGAAATCCGGTTTTATTTACATCACTTGTCGCGCCAACCCATGCCAAATCGGCGCTTGGACTGTTGATGTCAACCTGTTTCCACCCATGATCAACCAAAATATCCGCGAGTCGAGTCAAGATCAAACCCTGTTTATCATGGAGCGCAAATGTTTTTGAAACGCTAGAAGGAAAACCCGGAACAGCCGCATGTTTTAAATTATCACAGTCAACGTCCCTCACTTTTTTATATATAAAATAGTCATTTAAAAATGACAAGGTCTTTTCTTCATTTGACATGGTCAACGCTTTTGAATATGCAAAATTCTTGGAATGATACATTTTCATTATTTTAAACAACTCTTCAAATGATGCCCGACCTTTACTGAAAATTCCACTGTCCCTATTTTCCAAAAAGAAGGGTTCAAATCCATATTTTGACATTACGCCGTCAAAGTATTCAAAATTTACCAAAAATTCTGAAATGTATTGATTAATTGATTCTTGCCACACTTCTATTTCATATCCAAGACTGTTCTCGTCAGGAGGAAATCGCAGGTCATCGTCATATTTTTTAACAATTTCAATAATTTTTTTAGACTTATCGCCGCCCTTGAATATTGAAAAACTTCCCCCCTTTTTTATTCCATTTTTTTTCAAAAGTTCAAATACTTTTTTACCGTTGAATGTAGTCCCGATGAATACTCCGCCTTTTTTCGTGCATTCGCAAATATTTCTTGCAAACCCCTCCAGCGTTTCTTCATTTTCAAACATGTAATGAACTGCAAATTGAATGGATGAAATGTCAAACCCTTGCTCTCCCTTTCCATAATTTGCCACAACTCCAGTTAATCCTGCTTTTTTCAATGTCTCGACACTCCCTTTTCCAAAAACCGAATTAGAGATTTCTCGAGTCAATTGGCTCGAATTTGAAAATGCGCTTCCATTTTTGATGTTTCTACTAGTGTTTCCAACAACAAACATTGCATCCAATTTACCAGAATTCTCTCTAATAAAATTGACATACCTTGCACATGCCCCGTTGACCGGATTTTCAATATTGTCTCTTGAAACATCAATGCCATAGACAAACGACAGCCGAGAATCTTTCCATTTTGGCAAATCGCCACCTTTTCCAACAGCGAAATCAATGAGCGTGTCGCCCGATTTAGACAGTTCAAAAATTAGCGCAGACTTTACAAATTTGTTATGAAAATCGCGCAACCCGTGAGTAAGTTCTTCTTCTTTCCTTGCGTCACCGCTTTTATAATATTTTTCTGTTATATCCGATGTTTCTGAAGAAGCAGCAAGCTCCTCGTATGAGATTGTTTTATCAACGCCTTTAATAATATTTTCAGTGACAGGGTAGTGAATGGAATACCAAACGCTGTCTGCTGTTTTGTAATCATTTCCAAAGTTTTTACCTGTTTTTCTAAGTTCAGCAGTTTTATCATAACGAATTCTCAACGGAACCCATTTCTTTTCTTGAAACTCGTATCTAAATTCAACAATTGTCAGATCCTCGAATACTTCGGCTCCTTCTTCGGTAACCATGTCACCTTCAGAATTTAATTTTATTTCCATAGTTCCAGCATTTACATCATACGGATTCGACGGCAGAAATTGTATGGGCTTGTATTCACCCGACCCTCCAAACATCTTTTCAATGGCACCTTCATAGATTAGCGCGCACGCATTTGGAATTATTTTATTCGAACGATTAGAAGGGTCGAACCCAACCTTTAAAACTAGCTCCTTATACGACTCGACTTGTTTTTGCACCAGCATGTTTGTCGCGTTTATCCCTCCTCTTCCAATTTTATCAACAACCTTGTCTCTGTTTGTTTTGTCGTCCTTTACGGTAGTTACTAGAAAATCAACAGTATTGTATTGAGGCGGTTTCCATTTGAATGAAAGTGCCCATGTAAATTTACGGTCAAGAGGTCCAACTTGACCAGGCGCAGACCCTCCAACACCAGTATTGCATGGTGTAAAAATCAAACCATCCGTCACATACTTGTAATCAGTTTCAATGCACTGTTTACAGAGCATGAATATTTTATCGGAAGAAGTGTCGCTTTCTTCTTCTGTGCCAAAAACTCCTCCGTCGTCGAAATAGAATCGCTTCGCTTGAATTACAAATGGATTCTGAACCAACTTGATGACCGATTTTGCATCAATGCTTGCAACATATTTGACCATTTCCGAATACCGCGACTTGTCTGCGTGTTCTTTACTGCTCGTATAAAAACTCCGCTCGCGAACGCCTTCCCCCTTTATAAAATAAATGTCAAATGCTAAATACAGATTAATGAAATTTCCATCCTTGTCGTGCAAAACGTGCTCTCCGTCAATAAGTGTATTATGAAACGCCTTTATTTCTGCTTCAAGACCGGTGAACTGAACGTTCATCAGCGGGTCGATCAAATATATTCTGCCCTTGTTTGAGACATATAGCAGTTTTCGAAGTCCGTCTGCTTTGTCTGTTACAGAATAATTTTTACGAATACTTGGCATTTTATATAATCCTGCAGGTGCAATATTTTTTATTTGAAGGGTCACCGACGACGGTCCAACAAACGCTAGACGTGATGGCGGTCTGACATCTCCATAAATCAATTTGGAATATTCATCAAGAACGCTTCGCTTCTCGTCATTCGATATGGGAAAGTTACTTGATTGTATTCCAGAGAGAATCAATTTAATTCCCTCTCTCAACCGTTTCAATAAACCTTCTAGCAAAATTCCCGAATCCATAACAATCGAATTGTCCACTTCAATCTCAACTTCATATTTTTCTTCACCCTTCATAATATTCGATGTTTTGAAATCGCCGTATGATTTTTTTGACGACGAAAACGTGTCTTTTACAATACTTATATCAATTTTTACTGGACTATCAGGATGTGTAAATGTGGTACGCCTAATGTACCTGAAATTTTTCCCTGTTGACTTCCAGCTGGATATAATCTTTTCGCGCTGTTCTTTTCCAATGTCTCTTTCTGACTGCAGACTAACTCTAAAATCAAAATCTAAATTATCAACCGGTCTGACATCTGATTTATATTCTGAACCATCTTCGCGCGCAACAGTTTGTTCCATATTTTTTTTAGTAATCATTTTCGCGTTTTTTTTATCATCAATGGTATTGTCGATGCAAAAATTCTGTATAATTGAAAAACTGTCAATTTGAATTCGAACGTCGGAGTCGTTCAAGAATATTCTTAAACTATATTCTTCAGAAGACTGCGAAAAATTCAAAGACTTTAATTTTTTAATAATATTTGTAACATTGTCTTTCGTTAAAGGTGCAGACTGTTTCATTGTTCCAAATCGCACCTCCAACTCTGTAGTACTTGCAGAGTCGGACTCCTTTTGTTTTTGTTCCTTTTTAACTGCATCTAAATATAGCTTTACAATATTATCAAATTTTTCTTTATCTTCAGTTTGTTTTTCTTGAGTTTTGGACTTTGTTCCAGAAGAAGCAGAAGCAGGCATGTTATATAATTTATATATATAATTCTATATTTGTTCAATTTTATAATAATTAAAAAATAATTAAAATATTGAAAAAATAAAATAAATAAAAATGTCCAAAATCAAGAATGGCGAAATATTTTTGTAAAAATTCGATATGTTTATATAATAAATGGACCGTTCGTGAGGTTATCAATGATTCGGTCTTTATTGGCCAATTCCACTTGCATTTTGACTATCATTATTTTTTGAGATTGCGCCAAATCTCTCAATTGTTTGTTTTCAATGAAGTAATTTACCTTGTTTGCATTCAAACCTTCCAACCATTCACCGTGTTTTTTGGCTTTGATGTGTGTCGTAAACATGACAGCCGATGTATAAATCTTGTCCTTGCGTGTTCCACAAGAACATCTCAACCCATTTACCAGTGCAGCACTGTGGAAGGACGGCACACGGTCTACGTAATTTCCATGTTCATCCATGCTGGGAGAGTAGGTGTCAGGTACAGTTGCTAATTGCATTGTGGCAGGTCGGTGTTTGATTCTTTGTATCTGAATTTTTCTTGTAATGACAAAAAGTTTTCAATTTATAATTTAAATGAATAAATAAACAAAAATGTAAAATAATTATCAATTAGTTAAATTGCTTGCATATATAATCGTACAAATATTGTTTCGTTTTTTTTTCTTTTACATGACACGCTGATTCTTTTGTATCTTTTGTTATTGGTGTTGTTGTTGCCATCGATATCAACATTACTTTATTGTATATTTCAAGTAGTTCAGAGAGAGTATATGATGATATAGATTTAATTGGCACAAGGACATTCTCCATTTTCCATTTTGTTTTTCTAACATCTCTCGCCATTTCACCCGATAGTTCCTTTCTTTTAAAGACATGTATACCAATTCCATTTTCACCTTCCTCAATCAAATACGGATTATCAGAATCTCCAACACCGTATAGTTCACAATAATAATTCTTTTTTATAAAGATTGCAGAGAGATTATGAATAATGCATAATCCAAAAAAACCTTCAAGTGTTAATAACGCGTCGCTTGATAACTCTGCTTCAATTCTCCCCCTATTCAGTTTATGCTGTTTGAAAACATTTGACATTTTTTGAAGTTTTTCCACCGACTTTATTCTAACTTCTTTATCAGCGACAAACTTTGTTTTCAAATACTTATACGCATCTTCACCGTGTAGCATTATATAAAACGCCCAAAGCATTTTGTCTTTTTCTTTAATTTTAAATAAATATGACACTTGTTCCTTGTGTTCTTTTTCTTTTTCATCACTTGATACTCCTATGACATGCATTTGTAACGAAGAAATTAACTCTTCTAATTTGTCCTGGTTCAATGATTCCATTTTTAATGTGTTGATGTTGATAGGTTGATAGGTAAGAAATTTAATATAATAGATATCGTCTGTGTGCACGTTATTATATTAAATGAAATTATTTTTAAACCCTAATTTAATCTTATTTACTTATTTAAAATATTGATTTGATAATACTATTTTTTTCTCTTCAATCTCGTTGAGCTGTGATTCTTGTTTATAAACGTAAATAATATACTCACTAATTGTGTCGATTATATCTGGACTAACATATGTCAAATTTACAAAAACGCCATTTTTATTTTCACTAAATGTTACTTTATTCGTGTGCAGAATTCTCAATATCTCAATTTGATGAAACGCGGTTAGTACCTCTATTTTATCTCTCAAAAATTTCAATGAATCTATCTTGGAACTCGGTGCAATATTCACATTTTTTACATCTTTATTTTTAATTTGTTGTTGTTGCTGCATGATGGATTTATTATGACTTTCATTATATTGTGATAATGACGACGACTGTTCTGATTCTATTTCTTCCACTTCAATTTGCATTTGCATTTTATGTTTTTATACCGTACGTGTTACCTTTTTTTAATCTTATTAAATATTCATTGTTAGTTTTTATATCTTATTACCAACAATAATATTATCAAGGTTTATATTATTTTTTTTTAGTTCACTTTTTTGATTAACATTAATATTATTTATTATATTATTATCATCAAAGCGTTTTTCAATCATTGAATTGTACATCATTATCCAACCAAGACCAATCATTTATTTATTTTTATAATATATAAAATAATTATATATTATATGATTAGAATCACTTTAAATGGTTAAAAAATATTTAAAATTCTTTAGTTGCGACGAGAACCACGACTGCGACGAGAACCGCGACCGCGACGAGAACCACGACCGCGACGAGAACCGCGACCACGACGAGAAGTTTTGCTGTGAGATGCCATTATATTGTTATATATAGACTAAAGAAAAAAAAATATTTTATTTTTTTTAAAATAATATATTTTATATGATATTTTAATTTTTATTTATTTAATTTGAGCGACTAGTGCGTCCGCGACGACTAGTGCGTCCGCGACGACTAGTGCGACGAGAACCGCGACGAGAACCGCGACGACGACTACGACGAGAACCGCCTGACATACCACATTTTGCCATTTTATTAATTGTTATATATACTATAAAGAAAAAATTATTAAATATTATAATAATGTATTAATTTGGTTATATTTTCCTAAATAAAACCATTAAACCATGATCACCAAATTGTGTCACTGTGCCAATACATTCCATCTCCTTTTTTAATATTGTAAATACTTTTGAATAATCGCAAACGCGAAAGAGGGCAATTTGCCCTATATTTGTCTAAAGGATGCGGATTAATTTTTAATTCTATATCAATCGAATCTTTTGAAACATAAGATCGCCACTGATACGCAATATACATGAAGAGTGTTTCAAAAGAAAGTTTTTTAATTGGAATAATATAGTCATTGTTTATTTGATAGTCTCTTAGATATTCTTCTATTATTGCTAAACCGCTGATATCCGCTAAATTCTCTCCAACAGATAAAGACCCATCCATTTTTATTCCATCGCGCGCAGCAAATGTTTCATACTGTCGAATAACATCCTTCACTTTTGAATCAAATACTTTACGGTCATGCGGAGTCCACCAGTTGAATAAGTTGCCCTTGTAATCATACATGCTGCCTAAATCATCTAGCGAGTGCGACAATTCATGTCCAATTGTGTAACCAATGTACGCTAAATTATATTCAATGCCTCTTTCATCTCCGTCTAGAAACGGTTTTTGAAGGTAAGCAAGAGGCAAATAAATGTTATTTTTTGTTGGGTCATAAAATGCATTCACAATGTATGCTTGATTTCCTGCTAAACTAAAGGTTACGCTCCAGTCTACTAAAGGCAAATCAATGTATTGTTTCCCTTCCGATTCAATGAGAATTTTTAGTCGCCATTCATTACACGCGCATATGTTACCCCATGCATCGTTTGCTTTATATTCAATGTCGGGGTCAGGCACTAAATATGGAGGGTGTGCCATGTCAATGCGTATGTGTTTTAATTTAAGAATTGCGTATTTTTTTGTTTTTGGACTCATCCATTTATTTCTCTCTATTTTTCGCATAAACACAGTTTTCAAATCATATGCCAAATTACTCGCCCATTTGATGTATGCCCCATTTGCATATTTAGAAATATACTGTTCTGTTAAAAAGGTGTTGAAACAGTATGATAGGCCGAAGATGGGATATATTGCTTGCGGCCAAATGACATCCTGTCCCGTAACTGTTTTTCCAAAATAATTATAATATATTACTCTCCATGAATTATGAAAGCGCATCAGCTGTTTAAAATAACAATAGTATATGTACGTTTTCCATTTTTTTGAATTCCAGTTTTCATGAATAATTCCTACAATTTTCGACAAGTAATTCAAATTGTCTGTTATGAAAAAGGAAGGAGTTGATTTAAAACCAAGTCCTTTTGTGATTTCTGCCCAATGAATTTGATATTTATTGGCTGCTTCACTTGCAGTCACAATGTTGTATCCGTCATCAGCTTCTTTTATTTTTGAATCGTACGAATTCATTGCATCCAGAATTTGTTTTTCAACATCAATCACGTCTTGAGACTTGTATTCATTATCTTTTCCAAATGCAAGTGCGAACATGTGAGTTACAAAGTCATTAAATTTTTTATTGAATTTTTTTTTATACTCGTCATTTTTATCGTCGTCATCATACAATTCATCGTTGTAATAAGACAATTGTGGCGAATTTATATGACACCTATTTATTTGAGAATCTTTATCATCTGTTATAATTGAAAATGATAATGGACAAAATGATGACACAATTTCGTTCTTATTCATGTATATCAACAAATCAAAAGAAGTCCCTGTTTCAAAAATCTTATCCAGTTCCTTTTTTATATTTATCCAATGGGTTTCACAAGTTGACTCATCCAAGTGTAAAAATGATTCATAAACATTGCGTATCATCTTGGATTTATGGTCTGAATGTTCAGAAGTGTAACCCTTTACAATATCGACAAGTTGATAATAAACCTTCTCTTGCAACATTCGAAAACTGTCAATTCGCGTATAGTATTTATCTGTGCGTTTGCTCTTCATTTTTTTCAACCACTCATAATTGACATATGTGTAAAAGTCATCTTTTGGATTTACCGACGTTGGCGCCAAAGGCTTGTCAAACACGCGAATAAGTTCTTTTCCAACAGATGCCGATTTTTTTGTTGCACGTAATTCTTTACCTGATTTTGTGCCACTCTTTAAATAATGTTCAAAATTTTCTTCAAATGAATTATTTACAGTAATGCAACCGACGTCATCTTTGATAATAAGTCTTTTAATTTTTTCTACGCCTACATTTCGATTATGTGATTTTTTAACTTTCCTTTTATTTTTATGTGTTTTATTTTTCATTTAATTGTAGTAAAAATGTTATGATATAATTGCATTATATTATATATTTATTTTTTACAATTAAAATTGTGTGGTTCTTCTTATTGTAAATCTCTCTAAATTTTTGTAATAAATCTATAAAATACCTCGCCATATGTCATTCCTCTTTGTATAAAATAAAGACGTTTTGATTCATCTGAACATAAATCAAACCAGTTGGTGTAATCGTTTGTTTCGCTAACGCAAGTTACTTCATTTAAAATTTTAGTAATGGATTCTTCGTTATCTATTTTACGTATCATTTGTTTTATGCACATTTTTAAAAAATCTACTAGATTCGAGTCGTTGCTAATTGTATCATTGTATTTTTCCCATATGTTTCTAAATCCAAGTATTTCATTCGGGTCGCATTTCTGATCTTGAATGCAAGTGTTGACTGGATAATTCGACATTACTCCGCCGTCAATATAACAGTCAACACAAGGATTTTCGCCATTATTATCACACGATTCCATTATTTTAGGAGAAAATATAACCGGAAATGCACAACTCATCTTAATCGCATCCATCACCTTTAAATTCGGATATGTTTTATAACTTATATTTATCAGACTGAATTTATTCAACTCGACAGACATTACGTGAATTTCTTTTTTATTGTATTCATACAATTCGCTCATAGTTGTATTCAATGTTAAATCTTTTGATAATAATAATGGTTTCATAATAATGTCAAAAAACTCTTCATGAATTATTCCTTTATTCGTGTAAATATTTAAAACGTCGTCAAATGTGGTATTTAATGGCAGCACAGTATTCCACGGGCACTTGACAATATAGTCATCTATTGTTTCCCAAGTGTGTTTTAATGATAGAATGATTCCAATCACTGCGCCGATGGATGTTCCATAAATAGATTGAATGTTGTCAATATTCCAAAACTTATTTTTTTCGAGGTATTTTGCAGCGCCATATGAGAGCAAACCTGTTGGACCGCCTCCGCTAATAACCAAATGTTTTATCACCATTTTCTATATATTATTTTTTTTACTTGTTTATTTATGCGCACATGAATATATATAATGTACGTTTTTATGTTTTAATAATTTTATATTTTTTATAATATAAAACTATAAACTATTAAAAATAATAAAAAATAAATATAAAATATATTATTAATTATATTAGTTTATTTAAAATGGATAACTTATTTTATTCTCATGAAGAAGATGAAGATGTTGAAAATGTGCGAAAAATTAATTTAGACGAGTTGTACGACACAAAAAAAGAAAAGGATTTACAAAAACTGCAGGTTTTTAATCGCATTCTTAATAGAATTCATACAAAAATTAAAATGACTTCAAGACAAAAAATAAATAGTAATTTTTGCTGGTATGTTGTTCCAGAAGTTATGCTTGGAATTGTCAATTATGACCGCGTCATGTGTATTTCATATATTGTTGCAAAGTTGGAAGAAAATGATTTTCAAGTTAGATACACTCATCCGAATCTTATTTTTATAAGTTGGGGACATTATATTCCGACATATGTTCGCACCGAATTCAAAAAAAAAACAGGAATATCCATCGACGAACATGGAAACAAAAAAGAAGACGGTAATGAAAACAGCGAAGAAGGAGGAGGAGGAGGAATTCGACTCATTACAAATTCAGGAGGAGGAGAGAATGCAAATATTGACCACACGCTATTAAATCGAAACAAAACATCTGCGGCATCAACCACTAATCCAAATTTAGTTAAAAAGGAATATAAACCAATTAATAGTTATAAACCGACAGGTAATTTGGTTTACAGTAATGATTTTCTTAAAAAAATAGATGAACGAATGAACAATTAAATTATATAACCTTTTCCAGCTGCTTGTTGAATTGTGTTATAATTAACGTCACAACCGTTGTGAGATAATGAATATGGAAACGGTCTTGCACACGGCGGTGTAGGTAAATCGGTATTCCTGGCAACACCTCCCGTTGTAATGTACTGTCCCTGAGTGGTATACCCCCCAACAAATTTAGTTACAGGTTTGTAATACATGTACTTCTTTCCACCTATATGATAAAATTTGCCATCTAAACATTTACAACCTGGATCAACAGCAACCGTAGTATTTGCGCTTTTATTTGCTTCAAATTTACACGCCCCATATTTCCAACTCAGTGATTCTATATATTGAGACTGCGTATCGGTAACTCTATAGCTGTTATCATCATCTTTCACCCATGTATTAGGGTAAGCTCCATGTAATATTCCCAAATATTTTTCATCAATCATTCCCTTTGTATTTTTAACTGTTTTTTTAACGATGGATGGATTGTTATTGCAACAGTCTCCGGAATTTGCAATATATTGCGGGTATGTCCCGCAGCATCCTCCCCATCCGACCGGCGCATTTCCTCTAAACGGTGTGCGCGTGACGTTGCTAACCATGCGAAATCTGCCCACTCCGCCAATGTTTCGAAGACAGCCATTCAATGAAAACCCGTCATGCCCTTTTCCAGAAATAACATCAACACGAGGATTGCCTCCTCGAAATGTTTTTTTTTTCAACGTTGCGATTGACATTATTTTTATTTGTATCTATATATGTTATATAAAATAAAAATATATAATATAATTTATATTATATATTTGTTTTTTATAATATATTAAAAAATAAATATTAAACAAAATATTGTAAATAAATAAATATTAACAAATATATTAAATAATAAATATTATAAATAAATAAACATACAAAAACAAATAAATAAAATGAAAAAACAGCATAGCGATGAAGAAATGCGCGTGAAGAAACGAAATGGCTCTTTTGAAATTATTGCTTTCGATAAAATCCTTAATCGTGTAAAAAATCTTGGAAAGTCGGCAAATATTACTTCAATAAATTATGCATCTCTAATTATTAAAGTTATTGACCAGTTGTACGATGGAATTCCAACAACTAAAATCGATGAACTAACTGCGGAACAATGCGCTGCGTTATCCACACAGCATCCTGATTATATTACGCTGGCTAGTTACATTGCAACATCAAATAATCATAAAAATACAGATGCTTCATTTTACAAGGTTATGACAAAACTCTACAAAAATAAAGACAATCAAAAACGTAGCTCTCCTCTTATTTCAGAAACAACCATGTCGGTAATTACTAAATACAAGGACGAACTTGAAAATATGGTTGTCCATCAGAGAGATTTTTTGATTGAATATTTTGGATACAAAACGTTAGAATATTCGTATTTATTAAAAATAAATGGACAAGTTGTCGAGCGCCCTCAATACATGTGGTTGCGCGTTTCGGTCGGCATTCATGGAGACAATCTTGAAAAAATAAAAGAAACATACAATTTAATGTCTCAAAAATATTTCACTCATGCAACTCCCACTCTTTTTAATTCTGGAACACTTCGTCCTCAACTAAGTTCGTGTTATTTAATAGCAATGGAAGATGATAGTTTGGGCGGCATATTCAACACGCTTTCAGATTGTGCGCATATTTCTAAATGGGCTGGAGGAATTGGACTTCATATTCACAATATCCGAGCTAGAGGAAGTTTAATTCGAGGAACAAATGGCGCATCTACAGGAATAGTTCCAATGTTGCGAGTATTTAATAGCACTGCACGTTATGTAGATCAGGGCGGACGCCGAAACGGAAGTTTTGCGATTTATTTGGAGCCATGGCATGCAGACATCCGCGATTTTTTAGAATTGAAAAAAAATCATGGCGATGAAGAAGTAAAAGCGCGCGACCTGTTTTATGCTCTGTGGATTCCCGATTTATTCATGAAAAAAATAAAAGAAAACGAAGACTGGTGTTTATTTTGCCCTGACGAGTGTCCAGGATTATCTGACGTTTATGGAGATGCATTTGAAACCCTTTATCACAAGTATGAATCAGAAGGACGAGAAAAGTGTAAATTAAAAGCGCGAGATTTATGGTTCAAAATATTAGACAGTCAAATGGAAACAGGTACACCGTATTTATTGTATAAAGACGCTTGCAATAAAAAATCAAATCAACAAAATATTGGAACCATTAAAAGTTCAAATTTATGCACAGAAATCATTCAATATTCCGATGATAAAGAAACGGCAGTTTGTAATTTGGCAAGTATTGCGCTCAATAAATTTGTCACAGCAAGTAAAACGTTTGATTTTGATCTGTTGCACTCTGTTGCAAAATCGGTAACGTATAATTTGAACCAAGTAATTGACGTAAATTATTATCCAACAGAAAAAACGCGAACCAGCAACATGCGCCATCGCCCCATTGGAATAGGTGTGCAAGGACTCGCCGACACATTTATGATGATGGATTTCGCGTTCAACAGCTCTGAAGCTAAACAATTAAATACAAATATTTTTGAAACTATTTATCATGCCGCGTTAGAAACGTCGGTTGAACTTTCCAAGCTGCACGGACCATACGACTCATTCAAAGGATCGCCTGCTTCAAAGGGTATATTGCAATTTGACATGTGGAACGTTGAACCAGGTAATTCCCGTTATAACTGGACCGAAATAAAAGCATCGGTTGTAAAATATGGAATTCGAAATTCACTCTTGCTGGCACCCATGCCGACGGCAAGCACCTCACAAATCTTGGGAAATAATGAAGCATTTGAACCGATTACTAGTAACATTTATACGCGCCGCACTTTAGCGGGAGAGTTTATTGTTATAAATAAGTATTTGATGCGTGAATTAATTGACATGGGACTTTGGACAGATGCGCTAAAAAATAATATAATTGCAAATCGTGGAAGTGTGCAGCATCTTACCAATTTAAGCGAGCACATGCGAAATAAATATAAAACGGTTTGGGAATTGCCGATGAAAGATTTAATCGACATGTCAGCCGACAGAGCAGCTTTTATTTGCCAAAGCCAGAGCTTGAATCTGTGGATGGAAGAACCGAGTTACGGACCATTAACATCGATGCATTTTTACGCTTGGAGCAAAGGTCTTAAAACGGGACTTTATTACTTACGAAGAAAACCAAAACACCAGGCACAGCAATTTACGATTGAACCAGAAAAAATACAAAATGGCACAACAACCGCAACCCATTCTGATAAAGAAGATTTTGAAATGTGCACAATGTGTTCTTCATAGTAGTTTTAAATTTTTAACATTCAGTTTAAAATTTAAAAGTAATATTCCATTTTTTTGAATAAAAATATTTAGAAATATATAAAATAAAATATTTGTTTAGATTATAATAATATATAAATGAATTCAAGGTTGAATAAAGAAGACGAGTTGAAAGAGCTTATCAACATTTCGACAAAATGCATCGGTTGCGTTCAAGACATTCTCGACCGTTTACATCAAATGTTGAATGATGAAAAATCTCCATCTGCTCCTGCGTTAGAAGAAGCTCCTGCGTTAGAAGAAGCTGCTGTAGTAGAAGAAGCTGCTATAGTAGAAGAAGCTGCTGCTGCCGTTGAAGAAGCTCCTGCGTTAGAAGAAGCTCCTGTAGTAGAAGAAGCTGTAGTAGAAGAAGCTGTAGTAGAAGAAGCTGTAGTAGAAGAAGCTGTAGTAGAAGAAGCTGTAGTAGAAGAAGCTGTAGTAGAAGAAGCTCCTGTAGTAGAAGAAGCTCCTGCGTTAGAAGAAGCTCCTGTAGTAGAAGAAGCTCCTGTAGTAGAAGAAGCTCCTGTAGTAGAAGAAGCTCCTGTAGTAGAAGAAGCTCCTGTAGTAGAAGAAGCTCCTGTAGTAGAAGCGGCTGTATCAGAAGAAGCTCCTGTAGTTGAAGAAGCTCCTGTTGAAGAAGCTCCTGCTGCCGTTGAAGAAGCTCCTGCTGCCGTTGAAGAAGCTGCTGCTGCTGTTGAAGAAGCTCCTGCTGCCGTTGAAGAAACTCCTGCTCCTGTTGAAGCTGCTGTAGTAGAAGAAGTTCCTGTTGAAGCTGCTGTAGTAGAAGAAGTTCCTGTTGAAGCTCCTGCTGCCGTTGAAGAAGCTCCTGTTGAAGCTCCTGCTGCCGTTGAAGAAGCTCCTCTTGAAGCTCCTGCTGCCGTTGAAGAAACTCCTGCTGCCGTTGAAGAAGCTCCTGCTCCTGTAGAAGAAGCTCCTGCTGCCGTTGAAGAAACTCCTGTTGCCGTTGAAGCAGCTCCTGTCGCAG
>Ga0268276_1000918_pt1 | contig 31746 bp, 27 predicted proteins | sample saktaG_4_FD_190145 | JGI IMG/M metagenome (GOLD analysis project Ga0268276, IMG submission 190145) | Saline water microbial communities from Sakinaw Lake, British Columbia, Canada - sak_2010_1_5_45m | ecosystem: Environmental > Aquatic > Non-marine Saline and Alkaline > Saline ...
TATTATCAAGTTCCGAAAACTAGAAAATAAAAATAATAAATAAGCGGGAGGCGAGAAGACGCTGAATAAAGAAAATGAGAATTTTATGAGAAAAATCTTACGAATAAAATTAAGGATACTGGCTAAACTGGTGCTGAAGAAGTACCGGCCTCTGATTATCGGTATTACCGGTTCTTTAGGAAAGACCAGCGCCAAAGAAGCGATTTTCAAGGTTTTAAAAGATCGGGAGTCGGTCGCCATGAGCCATAAGAATTATAATAATGAAATCGGTTTGCCGCTCGCCATTATCGGCGTCGAATCGGCCGGCCGCAGTCTTGCCGGCTGGCTGAAGATATTTTTAAAAGCGGTCGGCCTGATTTTATTCAAAGACGAGAAATATCCGCGAGTTTTAATTTTAGAAATGGGGGTTGACCATCCGGGCGATATGGCCTATCTGACCGATATCGCCCCGCCTAATATCGGCGTCGTCACCGCTATCAGTTATTCGCACCTGGAGTATTTCGGCAATCTAATGAATATCAAGAAAGAAAAACAGGTCTTGATTGAGAACTTGGATAATAAAGGTTTGGCGATTTTAAATTATGATAATGAAGCGGCGCGGGAAATGGCCGGGGCCAGCCAGGCGAAAGTTTTAACCTACGGACTGAAAGCGGGAGCGGATTTGCGGGCTCAAGATATCGTTTATAATTTCACTAAAGGTAATTATGAATTGTCCGGCTTGAACTTTAAAATGAATTATCAAGGATCAATCGTACCGGTCTTTATGGATAATGTCTTGTCGGAAACGGTCTTATACGCCGCCTTGGCGGCCGCGGCCGTCGGTTTATATTTTAAGATGAATCTGGTAGAGATCGCGGCGGCTCTGAAAGATTTTTCTTTGCCGCGCGGACGCATGAACATCTTGCCGGGAATCAAGAATACTTTTATCATCGATGATACTTATAATTCTTCGCCGGAATCGGCTTTGAGCGCTTTAGATGTTCTAAGTCGCGTCAAAATAGATCCGTCCGCTTCCAAGTACGCGGTTTTAGGCGATATGCTGGAGATAGGGCATTATACCGTCGAGGGCCATCAACTGGTCGGCGCCAAAGCGGCCGGGAGCGGCCTGGATTATCTTGTCGCGGTCGGCGAAAAATCTCGCGATGTTGTTCGGACGGCGCTTCAAAGCGGGATGAGCGAGGATAATGTTTTTCATTTCGATCGGGCTTTGGAGGCGGGCGCGTTTTTACAAGACCGGTTGAAAGCCGGCGATATCGTTCTGGTCAAAGGCTCGCAAGGGATGCGTTTGGAAAAAACGGTTCAAGAAATTATGGCCGAGCCGGAACGCGCGGCCGAATTATTGGTTCGGCAGGGGAAGGAATGGGAAGAATAGTTTTTATTGATTTTTGAGAGCGGCTTGGTATACTAGAACCATGCCTATACTGATCCTGGGCGGCCGGGGAAATCTCGGTTCCCAGCTAACTAAATTGTTTTCCGTCGATTATGAAACCGTTTCTTGGGATCGGGAGGATTTTGATGTGCTGGACTCCGTCGCCTTAGCCGCTAAAATACGCGAATTAAAGCCGGAACTGATTATCAATACGGTCGCTTATAACGCCGTCGACCAGTGCGAGGATAAAGACGGTTATGCCAGCGCGCTTAAACTTAATGTTAATTTACCGGCCGCTTTGGCCGATTTGTCTTTGGAAATCGGGGCGATCCTGATTCATTATTCTTCCGATTATGTCTTTAGCGGAACGGACCAAAAACAGTCTTTCGGCGAAGACGAAACGCCTAATCCGGCCAATAAATACGGGGAGAGCAAATTCCAGGGCGAAAGGGAAATAACGCGCCGCGGCGGTCTCGGCCTCGGCTACTATCTGATCAGAACTTCTAAATTATTCGGTCCGGCCGGAGAGAGTCCGAGCGCCAAGCCCAGTTTTTTTGACATCATGCTTGATTTGGTTCAAACTAAGAAGGAGCTGACGGTCGTAAATGAAGAATTGAGCTGTTTTACTTATACGCTTGATCTCGCGGCCGCGACTAAGCGCTTATGGGAATTAGAGGTTCCTTTCGGAATATATCATTTAGTAAACGGCGGTCCGGCGACCTGGTATGAAGCGGCTACGGAATTATTCCGTCAGAAGAAAATAAAGGCGGCTCTTCGCGCCGTGCGCAGCGAGAATCTGTTCCGCGCCGCCCGGCGTCCGAAATTTTCCATCCTGCAGAATACGAAAGTGCACAAACTAAGGAATTGGAAAGAAGCGCTCCGAGAGTATTTGGAGACCGGAAAATCTTAAATTTAAAAATCGTTAAATAGATTAAAAAGCGTTAAATAATTTATCATAAAAACATATGCGCGGCATTATCCTTTCCGGCGGTGTTGGCACCAGGCTCAGACCGCTGACCAAGATTACTTCCAAACAATTACTCCCGATTTATAATCGGCCGATGATTTATTATCCGCTCAATACGCTGGTTAAAGCCGGTATTAAAGAAATCCTGATAATTGTCGCTCCCGAAAGCGCCGGCGATTACCTGAACCTGCTTGGTTCCGGTAAAGAATTCGGGGTTAAATTCACTTACGAGATTCAGGATCGTCCGGAAGGTTTGGCTCAGGCTTTTATCATCGGCGAGAATTTCATTGACCGGGAAGACGTGGTGATGATTTTGGGTGATAACATTTTTGAAGATGACGTTTCCGGCGCTATTAAGAGCTTTAAAGGCGGGGCGAAAATTTTCGCGAAGAAGGTTCCTGACCCGGAACGTTTCGGCGTCGTAAAATTCGATAAAAACATGAAAGTGGAAAAAATAGTGGAAAAACCCCAAGAGCATTTGAGCGATTACGCCGTCACCGGTCTTTATATCTATGATCGGCGCGTTATCCAGGTAGCTAAGGAAATTAAGCCGAGTGGACGCGGAGAATTAGAGATCACTGATGTTAATAATTGGTTTTTGGCCAAAGGCGAACTGGAAGTGGCGGTGGTAGAGGGGGAATGGCTGGACGCCGGGACTTTCGACAGCTTGCTCAAGGCGCAGAACTTGGCTAAGGAAAAATTAGCCGCTAAGATGGTTATATGAAACTCGCCGTCGGTTTTATAACTTATAATGAAGCGACCGCCAAATATTTGGACGATTTTTTGCCGAGCCTGGAGGCGGCTTTAAGTTTTTTGAAATCCGAAGATTATCGGGTTTATGTTTTTGATAACAGCGATAAAGCTAATTTATTGAATAGCCGGATATTGTGGCGGCATCAAAAAATTGAATATTTTTGTCTCGGCCATAATTTAGGCTTCGCGCGCGCTTATAATATTTTAATCAGAGAAGCGATAAAAGACGGCGCCGATTATTTTTTAGTCGTTAATCCGGATACGATTATTGAACCGGAGGCGATCAGGAACCTTATCGTCGCGCTTGATAACGACGGCTCTCTCGGTTCGGTCGCTCCGAAAATTTTGCGTTGGGATTTTGCCGGGAAAAAGAAAACTAAGACGATTGATTCTCTCGGACTCGTCTTGAAACCCGGTTTGAAATTCAGTGATTTAGGGCAAGGGAGTGAAGACCGGGAGAAACTTGGAGATGAGGAGAAAAATAAAGCCTTCAAGATATTAGGTCCTTCGGGCGCGGCCGGTTTATTCCGTTTGAGCGCTCTGGAGAAAGTCGCGGCCACGCCTCCGGGAAATAGAGAAATTCGTCCGGAGAATAAAGAAAGTTTTTCGGGAAGTCGGTTCGCTCAATATTTTGACGAGCGATTTTTCATGTATAAAGAAGATTGCGATTTGGCTTATCGCCTTTTCTCGGCGGGCTTTGGTTCTCGGCTGGTGCCGGGCGCGATAATTTATCATGACCGGACGGCTGCAGTTTCTAAAGGAGGAATAAAAAATTTTTGGCGCGGCCGGCAATCTAAAAGTAAAAAAATCAGAGCTTGGTCTTTCCGGAATCAACATTTTATTTTTTTAAAACACTGGAAAAAACAAAACTTTGCCAATAAAATTATTGTCATTTTAAGGGTTTTATCTTTATTTATATTTTCGCTTATATTAGAGCAATTTCTCTTGAAAGAGTATTTTTTTATGTTTAGACAAGTTAGAGGGTTGACTAATACAAAATAATGTGATAAATTAGTGGAGGACTATTAAATAGAAGGTTTATTTTTTTTTATATAGCCAATATGGAAAATTTATTAGAAAAAATGATTAAGAATAAAAAATCCGAAGAACTGATCCGTTTAGACGCGATCAGCATCGTTGATTCTTTATTCTCGGAACTCTTGGATCGGGAAAAAGATATTCTCTCCCGTCGCTTCGGCTTGAAAGGAGATAAGGGCGAGACTCTGGAAAAGATCGGCAACCTTCATAAATTGACCCGGGAACGCGTCCGTCAAATTGAAGCGGCCAGCATTAAAAAAATCAAGAAATTAGAAAAACTGGAAGAAGTTATCGCCTCTTTGAAAGAAGTCGTGGAAAGCCTTTTGACCGAACACGGCGGCCTGATCAGACGCGATTATCTTTTGGATATCTTGGCAGTCATATCTTTGGAGGTTAACGGTTCCGACGAAACCGGCGCCGACACTGAAGTAAATCGTCGGTCTTATCGTAACCATTTCAACTTCTTGATTTCTAAATTAATGAACGATGACCTGGAATTAGTCGAGGACTCTGAAAATTTTAACTCGTCTTTCAAGAAAAAGGGCGCGGAAGTCGGTCACCTGGAAGAACTGGCCGTTGATTTATTAAAGAAGGTTGAAGGCCTGAAAAAGACTTTTACGACTGAAGAGCTTTTAGAGGTTTTGAAAAAATTGGAGGCTTATAATAAGCATACTTCTAAATTAACCGGCGATTCTTCCGATATTACCAGCATTTTCAAGAGCCAAGTCTTCCCCGATAAGGCGGAAACTATCAATAGCAACAAGATTTTATATTCCCTAATGCAGGCGGTGAAGAATTTAGAGCAGAACAAATACGGCGAATGGGGTATCGCCGACTGGGGCGAAGTCAAGCCGAAAACCGTTAACGATAAAATCTATCTGATTTTAAAGCATGCCAAAAGCCCGCTGCATTTTACCGAAATCGCCAAGAAAATAAACGAAATGAAGTTTGATAAGAAGACCGCTAACGCCGCGACCGTCCATAATGAACTGATTTTAGACGACCGTTACGTGCTTGTTAACCGCGGAACTTACGGCCTGAAAGAATGGCAGAAATAAGGCGCTTTAGCCGCTTATAAATCATCTATAAAATGAAACCCGTTTTTACTGAAAACGGGTTTTATTTTTTATTTTTTATATGGTAAAATACAGACATAATCTTCCGATATGGATATAGTCATAAATACTAGCGGCTTTGACCGGTTTTTAAACTTACCCCCGGACGAAATGTTCTGGGTTTTTATGGGTAATTTCGGCTGGTTGATCTTGGCCGGTATTTTTTTATATGGATCGGCGCAAGTTTATCTTTTTTGGTTGCGTCATGAATGGGAGAAAGAACATCAGAACCTTCTCTTGGCCATTGATATTCCTAAGGGCAATGAACAGTCGCCGAAAGCGGTGGAAAATATCTTTACTTACATCGCCGGCGCCCATGGTTCCATCAATTTCTTTGAAAAATGGTTTGAGGGTAAATTTCAGAAAGCTTTCAGTTTTGAGATAGTGAGCCTGGAGGGTTATACGCAATTTCTCATTTATACGCCGGTGGAATATCGTAATCTGGTGGAATCGGCGGTTTACTCTCAATATCCGGATGCGGAAATTTCCGAAGTTGACGATTATGTTAACGCCGTACCGCGCCGGGTGCCGGATGAGGAATATGACTTATGGGGCACGGAATTTATTCAGGCTAGTTCCTCGCCTTACCCGATAAAATGCTATCAAGAATTCGAGCATCAGATGGGTCCGAGCGAGACCCAATTTAAGGATCCGATGGCGAGTTTAATGGATCTCTGCGGTTCTCTGCGCCAAGGAGAGCATCTTTGGTTTCAGATTATTGTCGTTCCGACCGGGTTTAGCTGGGGTAGGGAATCGGAAAAGGAGATTGATAAAATTCTGGGCCGGAAAGAAAAATTTAAACCCGGTCTGATCTCTAAAGGAGTAGAGGCTCTCGGCGACGTCAGTGAAATAATCTATCCGATTTGGACCGATATCGAACCGGAGACGGCCAAGGAAGAGCGGCCGAAATCGATGATGGAACTCACTCCGGGCGAAAAACGCAAAGTTGAAGGCATCCAGATTAAAGCGAGCAAGCTCGGGTTCGAAGTTAAGATTCGGGCGATTTATATCGCCAAGAAAGAAGTGATGAATAAAACGAAGGTCGCTAACGGTCTGGTCGGATACATGAAACAGTTTGCGTCCTTGGATTTAAATAATCTTAAACCGGATGTGGATATGACTTACACGAGGACGGTTTATTTTTTTCGCGAATCGCGCTTATTGGCCAAGAAACGGCGCGTCCTGAACGCTTATATAAAACGTTCCGATAACCGCGGGCGGCGACCGGGCTTGTATAATATTGAAGAATTGGCGACTCTTTGGCATTTTCCGGTTGAAGCTAACGTCAAGGCCGCGATGGTTCAGAAAGCGCCGGGTAAAAGAGCGGACGCTCCCGCCTCCTTGCCGATCGCCGAAGAAAAGAGAACCGAGCTGCCGGATATTTTTACCGAGTCTTCTCGGATATCAGCGGTGAAGTCCGCTAGCGCTCAGAAATCTTTCCAGCCGGAAACGATCGAGGATTTAACCGAGAAAAAAGCGGCGCCGCCGACTAATTTACCGTTCATTTAATTTTAATACCCATGAAGATAGGCATTGACGCCCGCTTCTATGGCCCGATTGGAAAAGGTTTGGGTCGTTATACGCAAGAAGTGGTTGACAATATCATTAAGATTACGGACAGCGCCGGCGGCGAGGTTTTTGAATATATCATTTTTTTGAGTCCGGCTAATTTTGACGAATTCGACACCGACCGTCTGGGGGTGAGAAAAGTCAAGCTCGATTGCCCTTGGTATGGCTGGAAAGAACAATTATTGATGCCGTTTTATCTGGGGCGGGAAAGATTGGACCTAATCCATTTTCCGCATTTTAACGTGCCGATCCTGACGCCGGGAAGATTTGTCGTAACCATTCATGATCTTATTTTGACTCATTTTCCGACTGTCCGCGCCACGACGCGGCGGCCGATTTTATATTACTTTAAGAATCTCTCTTATCGTCTGGTCATCTTAGTCGCGCTCAAGCGCGCTCGGAAAATAATCACGGTTTCGCAATTTACCAAGAGAGATATCGTCCGGAAGTTCGGGATCAAGCCGGAAAAAATCACGGTTACTTACGAAGGCGTGGCTAATCTGGCCAAAGGAAGAGACTCTTTATTTGTTTCCAGGCTTGATAACCGCGAAATTTTGGCTCAATACCATCTGCGGCAGAATTTTCTTCTTTATGTCGGCAATGCTTATCCGCATAAGAATCTGGCGATACTTTTAAAGGTTTTTAGCCGTTTGCGCGGAGAATATCCGGATTTACGTTTGGTGCTGGTCGGCAAGCCGGATTATTTTTATGAACGAGTCCAAGAAGCGGCGCGCGCCTTGAATTTATGGCAGAAAGAAAATATCAACAGTCCGGTAATCTTTCCCGGTTATGTCCCGGACGCGCAATTAGAAATATTATATGCCGAAGCGCGCGCTTATATTTTCCCCTCGCTTTATGAAGGTTTCGGATTGCCGCCTTTAGAGGCGATGGCTAAGGGTTGTCCGGTGCTTAGTTCCGACCGGGCCTCGCTTCCGGAAATCCTCGGTTCCGCCGCCGTTTATTTTAATCCGGAAGACGAAGCGGATATGACCATGAAGATCAAATCAGTGCTGAACGATAAGGGATTGCGCGACCGCCTTATCGCTTTCGGTTTGGCGAGAGCGAAAAAATATAATTGGTGGGAATGCGCTCGCGAGACCTTGGCCGTTTATCAGGAGGCGCTGTCAGGGAAACGTCTTTAAAGATAAGGAGAAAAATCAAAAAAATGGAAACAAATAAGAAGACACCGGCGAATAATTATAATTTTAACAGAGAACGTTTCTCTAATTTTGTCGTGGATTTGCGGAACGCGGAGAAAAAAACAGTCCATAATTTAAAATCGGAAGCTCGGGTCGTCAGGAAAGAGATCGGGGACGTTAAGAAAGAAACCGGGATTATTAAAAATCAGGGCCGGAAATTAGGCCGGAGAATAAAAGAGAGCCTGGAAAAAGATTGGAAGAGATTGGAAACGGCGGCAAAAAAAATAACTCCCAATCTGTTATTGTCCGGTAAACCGGTATTGTTTAGGAAACCACGGGCGTTTTTTTCGGATTTGCCGAATATTCCTTGGCGGTTCCGTCCTTTAAAAAATAAAAGATTGGCTTGGGCGACAGAGCTGAAAGCGCGGGAAGCGGCCTGGCAAAGAGCCTTGAGCCTTAGAGTGTCGCGTTTGAAAGTTGACGTCCGAGCGGGGACGCGAAAGAGAAGGGCGGATAAGACGGAAACGCCGGCGGCGTTAAAAGAAGCGGGCGCGCCGACCGCTTGGTACCGTTCCGTTTTATATTTTTCCTTGATTTTGTTTTTAATAATTTTGCCTTTTAAGATTTTATCCGCTTTAGATATTTTAGATTTCAAGCGCTTAGAAGAAAAGGTAGTCAGTCGATCCGAATTGGCCGTAAATAGCCTGATGGCGGCGGCTGATTCGATATCAAAAATGGATTTGAAAAACGCCGACGCCGATTTTCAAAGCGCCGGCGCGAATTTTTTGGAAGCCCAGAACGATTTAAACAAAATTAATGATTCCCTTTTGGCTCTCGCCGCCTTTTCGAGCGACCCTAAAATAAAACTGGCCGCGGAAAGCAAGAAATTCTTGGCGGCCGGAGCGGCCGCCTCGTCTTTGGGCCGGAATCTGGTTCTGGCGACCGATGGTCTATTTAGCGGGGATAAGAATAATTTTCGCGCGTCTTTGGATAATTTTTTGACTTACGGAAATTTGGCGGTGTCAGACGCCAAGTCTTTAAAAAAAACTATCGCCAAAATAAATCCGGATAATTTGCCGGAAGCTTATCGGGACAAGTTTGAATTTTTAAATCAACAAGCCGGATTGCTCTCCGACAATCTGGATAATTTCGTTTCCGCCGGCGTTAAACTCAAAGAAGTTCTGGGATTAAGCCGTGATAAAAGATATTTGCTGATTTTCCAAAATAACGCGGAAATGCGCGGGAGCGGCGGCTTCTTAGGCAGTTACGCGCTGGTTGATATTCGCGATGGCCAAATTCGTAACTTAGAAGTCCCGGGCGGCGGCTCTTATGATACCGAGGGCGGAATGAAAGTGAGTATTGTCGCGCCCGAGCCGCTTTGGCTCGTTAGCCCGCTCTGGCATTTTTGGGACGCGAATTGGTGGCCGGATTGGCCGACAACGGCGAAAAATCTGATGTGGTTTTATGAAAAGAGCGGCGGTCCGAGCGTCGACGGCGTCATTAGCTTCACGCCGACAGTCGTCGAGCGCTTGCTTTCGATTACCGGACCGATTGATTTGACGGCGGAATACGGCTTGGTCATAGATAAAAATAATTTTTGGGAAACAGTCCAGAAGATTACAGAACGTGAGAATCTGGCCAAGACTCACCCTGAAGCTATCGTTGGTTTACCGGCGACCTCCGCGGTTATCAAGTCGGATTTGCCCTTGGAACAAGGCTTGGATAACAACTCCGAGAATAAGCCGAAAAAAATTATCGGCGACTTACTCGTGAAAATCTTGGAAACTCTACCGCAGAAATTAAATCAGGAAAATCTGGTGAAGATAATCACCGTCTGGGAAGAGAATATGTCCGAAAAGCAGATTTTATTCTATTTTAACGATCCGACGCTTCAGTCGGAATTCGCCGGTCGTAATTGGGCCGGAGAAGTACGCCTGACCGATAAAGATTATTTAATGGTCGTCAATACGAATATCGCCGGACAAAAATCCGACCGTTTGATGAGCGAGCGGATAGATTTAATAAGTGAAGCGGGGGTGAATGGCGGCCTGATTAATACCGTGACGATTACGCGGACGCATAACGGCCTGAAAAATGAAGCGCTGACCGGAGTGCGTAATGTTGATTGGCTTAGAGTTTATGTTCCTCTTGGCAGCGAGCTTCTTAGCGCGAGCGGTTTTGTCGCGCCGGACGCCGAGTATCTTCAAGATAAACCGGAAGCGGGCTGGGTTAAGACGCCGCTCCTCGCCGCGGAAACGGCCGCGGCCACAGATAGCGCGACCGGCGTGAAGATTTATACGGAAAATAATAAGACGGTTTTCGCGAATTGGCTGATGGTCGATCCCGGACAGACCGCCACCGTCGTTATAAAATATCGTTTACCTTTTAATATCTTTACCGCTAAGACTGATGATAGTTGGCTGAAGCGCTTGAACGGTTGGATTAACGCGGACGCGCCGCAATTATTGCCTTATTCCTTATTGGTCCAGAAACAGCCGGGGTCGCGGCCGAGCGAATTCACGAGCCGTTTGCGCCTGCCGGATAGTCTGAATGTCTTTTGGCGTTGGCCGGAAAATTCCAGCGGACCGGACGGTTGGGAAATAAACGCGCCGCTTGACTCTGATAAGTATTATTCTCTCCTTTTGGAGAAGAAAAATTAAATTGTTGTCGGAGAATTAAATCACCCCGAAAAAATAAATAATCCGAAAAAATAAATAATTTTAGCTTTTAAATCCTAATTTATCCGTTTATGCCTGAAGAAAAAAAAATCAAAAGAATCTTGAAAGTCGGTTTGGACGAGGCCTCCAGCCTGTCTTCATTCGTGGAACGACCGGTGCCGACGGAAAAAGAAGTCGCCACTTTTGAGCGCGTCGTCGGCCGCGAAGCGCGCGAGCAGGAAATAGATTCTAATTTTTCGGAAATTTATCTGGATCAGAAGGGCGGTCAAGTGGATGTTAAAAAAATGAACATCAGGAAGCGGCCGATTTTTATCGTGCGGCTCTTCAAGCGCTTATTGATTCTGGCGCTTATCGCCGTCGCCGCTTATTTCGTTTATACTTATTGGTTTTCCAGCGGTAACGATGTCAGCGGTTTGGATTTTAAAATCAGCGCTCCAGAAAATATTTTGGCCGGCGAAGAATTTTCTTATCAGGTCGCTTATCAGAACCCGACCAAGTATATCTTGTCGCACGCGCGTTTAGAAATTCAATATCCGGCTAATTTTGTCTTGACGGCCGCCTCGGTCGCGCCCAGCAGCGGTAATTACGGTTGGGATCTTCCGGATATTTCCCCGGGAGCCGTTAACTCGCTGACGATTACCGGCCGCCTTATCAGCCAGCCGGACTCCGTCAATGTTATTGTCGGCTATTTGAGTTATTTGCCGGGAACATTGTCCAGCCAATTCAAGAAAGAAGCTTCCGCCTCCACTATTGTGAGCGGCTTAGGCTTTAACGTCGATTTGAGTTATTCCAGTACGGGTTTTATCAATCAAGACAATGAGATAACGCTCGTCTTGTCCGATGTCCAAGAGAATCATCTGGGTGATTTTAATATCGCTTTTACTTTGCCGGTTGAAGCGAACGCTTCAGTCGTTACGGCCGGCGAGAATAAAGCGACGGCGACGCCAACCAGCGTCGGAACCTCAACCAAGATTATAGTGACGAAAACCGGCGGCGCCAGCTGGCAGGTCAGTAATCTGCTTCAAGTCTCCGGACGCCAAGAAATACCGCTGACCTATAAGGTTAAACAGAAATCGGACAACCTGGAAATAAAAGTGCGCCTGGAGAAGAAAATGGAAAACGGCGAGGCTTATATTTTTTGGGAAAAATCTTTTAAGCCGGAACTGGTTTCCAGCGATCTGAATTTAACGATGATTCTTAACGGATCCAAGAATGACGGGGCGCTTACTTTCGGCCAGCCTTTGCATTATTCGCTCACTTATTCCAATCGCGGTAATGTCGCTTATAAAAATGTGGTAATTATGGCGGTTTTAAATAGCGATTTCTTGAATTGGGGCTCGCTCGTCGACGAGAAAAAAGGCGAAGTCGGAAAGCAGACGATAATCTGGACTAAGAATGAAGTGCCGGAATTCGCGGAAATCAAACCCGGCGTAGAAGGGACGATTGATTTTAGCCTTAATTTATCCGCCTTCAAGGATAGCGACCAGGGCAAGGCCTTGAGCGTGATTTCTTACGGACAGTATAGCCTGAATAATCAGGCGATCAAAAATAATGAGAATAAGAGTAATACCATTACCAGCAAAATCAATAGCGATTTATCATTAAGCGAGTCTATCCTTTATTTTGATAGCGACAACCGGCCGGTCGGTTCCGGTCCCTTACCGCCCCAAGTCGGAGCCAAGACCAGCGTCAAGGTCTATTGGACGGTAAAGAATAACCTTCATGAATTAACCGACGCGCGCGCGATCATAGCCTTGCCGAGTTATGTGGTTTGGGATAATGATAATACGACTAATGTCGGCAGTATCTATTATAATAACGCGACTCATCGGGTGATTTGGGAAATCGGCCGCTTGCCGGTTTCAGTTTATCGCGTCGACGCGGAATTCGGAATTAGCCTGACGCCGACGGAAAGCGATCGTAATCGGATTCTAGTCTTATCGCCGGGCGCGGTAGTCAGCGCGACGGATACGGAAACCAAAGAAACTATCACCGCTAAAACCGGGGCTAAAACCACCAAATTAGAAGATGACGATATCGCCGGTTTAAACAATTCCGGACGAGTAGAATAATTAAGTAGAATGATCACTGGGAGTAATTAGACGGGGTAATCACGGAAAATAATACGGAAAATAATTATGTTCAGAATAATCAAGACATCGCCGTCCGGCCGGCGCCGCGGAATTTTAAAGACCGCTCATGGAACTCTCCCGACGCCTTTTTTCTTGCCGGACGCGACGCGCGGTTTTATTAAATTAACCGATAACGAAGCGGTCGCGCGCGCGCGGACCGGCGCGCTGGTCGTCAACGCTTTTCATTTATATCTTCAGCCGGGATTAAAGATAATTGAGCGGGCCGGCGGCCTCCATAAATTTATGGATTGGTCCGGACCGCTCTTGTCGGACTCCGGCGGTTTCCAAATTTTTTCGCTTATCCATAAGAACAGCCGGCTGGGAAAGATTACGGACGATAAAGTTATTTTCCGTTCCCCTCTGGACGGTTCTCAACATGAACTCACTCCGGAAAAATCCATCCAGATTCAGTTCGCGCTCGGCACGGATATGATGGTCTGTCTGGATGATTGCCCGCCGAACGATTTTTCTCATCCGGATTTGGAGAAAGCGGTGACGCGGACTATCGCTTGGGCCAAGCGCTGTAAGACGGAATATCTTAAACAGTTGAAGAAGCGAAAATTAAGCGGTGCCGCGCGGCCGCTCTTATTTGCGGTTATCCAAGGCGGCGCGGAAATAGATTTACGCTCGCGCTGCGCCGAGGAATTAGTGAAAATAGGTTTCGACGGCTACGGTTTCGGGGCGCGTCCGGTCGATAAGGAAGGAAAATTTTTAGGCGAGGTTCTAAAAGCGACGGCTGATTTTATTCCGGCCAAGGCTCTGCGTTTCGCGCTCGGCGTCGGCACGCCGGAAGATATTTATCGCTGCGCCAACATGGGCTGGGATATGTTTGATTGCGTTATCCCGACGCGCGAAGGCCGGCACGGAAAATTATTTTTTTTGAAGAAGTTTCCGAAATACGAGAGTGTCAATATCAATAACGCGAAATTCGCCGCCGACTTCAGACCGATAAGTAGGAACAGTCTTTTACCGGGATTAAGACGGAATTCTCGCGCCTATCTCCATCATCTCTTCCGGTTGAATGAGCCGCTCGGTCATAGGCTGGCCAGCTTAAATAATCTGGAATTTTACCAAAATTTTATTAAAAATTTATCTAAGACTAAAGATAAAAAGTAGTTCGGCCTTGTCCAAATCTTATTTTTCTCTTATACTACTTTAGTAATCACTAATTTTAAAGTCATGATAACTAAAATTATCGTCACAATCGGCCCGAAATCCGAAGCTCCCGAGAAACTCGTGGCTTTAATAGAGGCCGGCGCGGACATTATCCGGGTTAATTTTTCTCATGCCAGTTATGACCAGTATAAGCGCGTCAAGGCATTGATTAATACTTTTAATAAGACTTCCGAACGTAAGATAAAGATCCTCCTGGATCTCCAGGGTCCGCGCATTCGCGTCGGCAAGATGCCCGTCGGCGGTATCATTCTTAAAGACGGTGAAACTTATAATTTCACTTATTCCGCGCTTCCTTATAAAAAAGGTGGAGCGATACCGATCGATAACGCCGACTTGCGCCGCGATATTAAGAAAAACCAGCCTTTATATCTCTGTAACGGCGAGATTGAATTGATTGTTAGGGAAGTTAAGAGTAAGATAATCAAGGCCGAAGTCATCCACGGCGGACTGCTAAGTTCCCATAAGGGCGTTAATGTGCCGCATACGAACATGAAGAAGAGCAGCTTGACGTTAAAAGACATCAAAGATCTTAAATTCGGTTTGAAGACGGGGGTTGATTACGTCGGTTTGTCTTTTGTCCAGACCGCCAGCGATGTTTTTAGATTGCGCCGCTTAATCGGCAAACATAAGAACGTTAAGATTATTTCCAAGATTGAACGCGCCATCGCTTTAAAAAATATTGACAGGATAATTATCGCTTCCGATGTTATTATGATCGCGCGCGGCGATTTGGGCATCGAAACGCCGCTAGAAGAATTGCCGATAGTTCAGAAGAATCTTATCCGCCACGCTCATTGGCATCATACGCCGGCAATCATCGCGACTCAAGTCATGACTTCCATGATTAAAAACCAAAGTCCGACGCGCGCCGAAGTTTCCGATATTGCCAACGCGATTTTAGACGGCGGCGACATGGTTATGCTGTCGGACGAAACCGCGGTCGGCGACCACGGTTTGGCGGCGGTCAAGATGCTGAAAAAAGTCATTGAAAGGACGAAGCGCTATATTAATAGGGACTGCTTGGTCTGTTAAAAGGCAAGCATTTAAAGTTTTAAAAATATTTTTTAAATTTTTGAGTTATATAATTTTAGAACTTATATGAAAATCAAGGATATCAAAGCCTCAGAAATCTTAGATTCCCGCGGCAATCCGACCGTGTCCGCGACCGTAATTCTAGATAACGGCGTCAGCGGAACGGCGCTGGTGCCCAGCGGCGCCTCCACCGGCAGTTATGAAGCCGTGGAACTGCGCGACGGCGATAAGAACCGCTATAACGGATTGGGCGTTTTGACGGCCGTTAAGAATATTGCCGCCAAAATAAAGCCGGCGCTCGTCGGTTTGGATCCGGAGAATCAAGCGGAGATAGATAGTATCATGATCAAATTGGACGGGACGGCCAATAAAGCGAACTTGGGCGCGAACGCCATCCTAGCGGTTTCACTGGCGACGGCGCGGGCGGCGGCTAACGGCTTAAATATTCCTTTATATAAATATCTGACGAAACTGAATCCGGATTTTAACGGTCGGTATGAGCTGCCGGTGCCGCTGCTGAATGTTTTAAACGGCGGCCGGCACGCGGACTGGGCGACCGATATCCAGGAATATTTGATTTTGCCTATCGGCGCTAAAACAATCGCCGGCGCGGTCAAGATTGGAGCGGAAGTTTATTCGGCCCTGAAAAAAGTCCTGCAAGACCGCGGTTATAATATCACGGTCGGCGATGAGGGCGGTTTCGCTCCGGCCGTCAAAAGCAACGAAGAGCCTTTGGCTCTGCTGGCGGAAGCGGTCCGCGCCGCCGGTTATACTTTGGGCGAAGATATCGTCTTCGGCCTGGACGCGGCGGCGACGGAATTTTATTCTAACGGCGCTTATAATCTGAAGAAAGAAAATAAAGTTCTAAGCGGTTTTGAACTGATTGATTTTTATAACGACTTACAGGCCAAATATCCGATTTATTCTTTTGAAGACGCGTTCGCGGAAGACGACTTCGCGTCTTTTAAAGAATTCACCGCGGCCAATAAGAATCTCGTTCAAGTCGTCGGCGACGATCTTTACGTGACAAACGTGACCAGGCTGGACAAGGGAATCGCGGCCAAAGCAACCAACTCTATTTTAATCAAGCTTAATCAGGTCGGAACCTTGACGGAAACCGTGAGCGCGATTTTGCTCGCCCGCCATAACAAAATGACGGCGATTATTTCCCATCGCAGCGGCGAAACCGAAGACGCTTTTATCGCCGATCTGGCCGTGGCTCTTAATGTCGGTCAGATAAAGACCGGGGCGCCGGCGCGCGGCGAGCGCACCGCCAAATATAATCGTTTATTGGAAATTGAAGCGGAACTGGGCGAACAAGCCGTTTACGCGCGTTTTCCGTTCGCCGGAAAATAATCGTCAAGATAACCCTGAAGAAAAAAATAGCCGAAGAAGTAATTTTATGAATTTAGAAAAATTGAGCGACATTTTAAAAGACGAACCGAAGTTCCGCTACGCGCAGATAAATAAAGCGCTCTGGCAGGAATATATTTCTTCTTGGGCCGAAGCGTCCAGCTTGCCCAAGGTTTTGCGCGAAACTTTGGCAGCCGCTTGCTCTTTAGAAATAAAGGCGGAAGTTTTTAAATCCAAAGAAGGTCCGAAAAGTTTGAAGGCTCTGATTACTTTAGAAGATGGGGAAGCGATTGAAACCGTACTGATACGCCAAAAAGAAGCGCGCAATACGGTCTGTGTTTCGTCTCAAGCCGGCTGTCCTTTGGGTTGCGCTTTCTGCGCGACCGGAATGAACGGTTTCAGCCGGAATCTGACGGCCGAGGAAATAGTGGAGCAGGTCTTGTTTTGGGCGCGTTATCTGAAAGCGGAAGGTAAGGAAGAAAAGATTGCCAACCTGGTTTTTATGGGTATGGGCGAACCGTTCTTAAATTACGCCGAATTTATCAAAGCGGTGAAATTTTTGAATAATCCCGAGACTTTTAATATCGGCGCGCGCCGCTTGTCGGTTTCGACCGTCGGCCTTACCGAAGGGATAAAGCGTCTGGCTGGCGAGCAGCTCCAGATTAATTTAGCGATTTCACTTCACGCCGCCTTTGATGATTTGCGCCGGTCCCTGATCCCGATCGCGAAAAAATATCCGCTGCATGAAATTTTTCGGGCGGTCGATAATTATATCACGAAGACCGGCCGCCGCGTCATGTTTGAATACTTGATGATTAAGGGTGTTAACGATACGGATAAGGACGCGCTCGAACTCGTCAAGCTTATGAAGAAACCTTTGTATCTGGTTAATCTTATTCCTTGTAACGCCACCGGAAAATTTAAGCCGTCCGACCGCGAGCGCGTTGACGCTTTCAAAAAGATTTTGGAAGATAACGGCGTGCCCGCGACCGTCCGTCTCAGTTTCGGTTCCGGTATCAATGCCGCTTGCGGGCAATTAAAAGGGAAAAGGAAAAAATAAGGAAATTATGGAGAAAGGCATTCAAATTATAAGCTTAGAATAAGATTCGGTCGTCGGTATTTATCAGCCATGAAATTTAATTTTCCCTACATTATAAAAACCGTTCGTCGGTCCAGGCGTCTGCGCTTGGCGGTTCATCACGACGGCCGAGTCGTCATCACCAAACCGTATTTTATAAGTAAGGCCTCAGCCGAGGCTTTTTTACGTTCTAAAATAGAATGGATCAACGTGAAACTGGAACATTTTAAAAATATGCCGGCGCCCTTAGCCAGGCCGCATCAGCGCCAGGATTATTTAAAATATAAGGAAAAGGCGCGCGCGCTGGTCAATAGTCGTTTGGAATATTTTAATCGTTTTTATAATTTTAAATATAGTCGGATAAGCATTCGCGACCAAAAAACGCGCTGGGGCAGCTGTTCGCGCACCGGGAATCTTAATTTCAGCTATCGCGTCTTGGAGCTTACTTCGGAGGCGGCTGATTATATTATCGTTCATGAATTATGCCATTTGCGGGAAATGAATCATTCCATCCGTTTCTGGTCGCTGGTGTCAAAAACCGTGCCGGATTATAAAAAGTTAAGAAGGGAATTAAGAGGGAAGGTGGTTTGAGGTGGGTTGAAAATGATTTGAAGGACGAATTGACGATTTTCCCCTTTTTTGTTAAGATATATTGATAATTTTCGAACATTAACAATTAAATAAACATAGTATTAATTTAAATTTTTTACCGATGAAGAAGCAAGTAAATTTTCGTGAAACTCTGAAGTTAAGACAGGAAAAAATCAAATCTCTTATCTGTGTAGGACTTGATCCCGACCCGGCAAAGTTGCCTGCCTGTATGACCACAAAATCACCCTACAACGCTCATTTGGCGACGGATATCGCTCTGTGGATGATAAAAGAAGTTGATGCTACCGCCCCGTTTACTTCCATGTATAAACCCCAAAAAGCTTATTGGGAAGCATTTCCCGGGGGAGCTGTCGCCTTGCAGATGGTCATAAGCTATATCCATCTCAATTATCCTGATATCGTGGTATTCGAAGACTGCAAGCGCGGGGATATTGATAGGACTCAGACGTGTTATAGAACCGCCCAACTTGATATCGATGGCGCTGACGGTATGAACTTTTCTCCGTATATGGGTAAGGACTGCATGGAATTTTTGGTGGATGCTGATAATAAGAACAGGGCTCTGGTCGGTTTGGCATATACGAGCAATCCGAAAGCCAGAGAAACGCAGGATCAGATAATGGCTGATGGCCGTCCTTATTGGGAATTCATTGCGGCCACTACTTTAAAATGGGCGGAAGAATTGGGCATTATGGCTAATGCCGGCTTGGTTATGGCCGCCGCTTATGAATTTCCGAAGGGGTCAGGACAGGTATATTCCGACCATCTTATCCAGGTACGCAAAATTGTCGGTAATAACCTATGGCTTTTAATTCCCGGTGTCGGCACTCAGGGAGGTTACATCAAAGAAACAGTGAAGACCGCTTTCTTCGGTTATGGATCGATGGTCATTAACTCCTCTTCGGCTATTATCTTTGCCAGTTCAGGAGAGGATTTCGCCGAAGCAGCTGGTGAAAAAGCACGGCAGATGTATTTAGCGATTGCCGAGGCTTTGAAAATTGATAAAGCCGAGCTTGTCCCGGAAAGTCTTATTGTACCAGGCAAGCAGTTAGAGACTTTGAAGAACTGCAAAGGCTTTTATGAAAGCGCTAAGAATGAAAAGGGGGAATATGTCGGACCGGTAGTCGGTTACGCGAAGAAGTATAAAGCTGAAGCGGGTGTTGAAAAAAACATGGTCGGTTTTGTTTATCTTAATTTTGCTAAAGCCGAACAGATATCAGCCGTCAGAAATCATTTTGCCGGATTAATTGCTGATAATATGAAAGCCGCCAGGTTGAAAGCCAACGTCGTTTTAGGCGCTCCGATGGGTGGATTATTATTAGCAGGCGATTTGGGCAGAGTCTTAAAGATGCGCACTGTTTTTGCCGAAAAAATTGTTAAAGTCGCCGCTGATTCGATTAATAATGTCCGCGAGGAAAGCGATTTGGTCATAGATCGGCATGATCTTTTACCGGGTGACGAGGTAATCATAATTGAAGATGTGGTGAATAATTTTTCAACCACTGAAAAGGCTAAGGAATTGATTGAAGTTCGCGGTGCGAAATTGGTCGGTATTGCTTGCGCGTTCAACCGTTCCGGAAAACATTTTTGGGAAGGTATTCCAGTTATTTCCGCTTGTGATATCCAGTTCGATCAGTACAAGCAGAACGCCCCGCAAGTAGCGGAGTTGATTGCCGCCGGCAAGATAGTTCTAAAGCCCAAACTAGCCTGGGACAGACTCTCTTGAACAAAAGCATGGAACATAAATAATATTCATTTTAAAAGTCAAAGGCTGTCCTTATCGACAGCCTTTTTTATTAACCAAAAATAAATTTTTCGGTCCATCCAATCGCTCTGAATTATTGGCTCAAAACCGATTTTTTTGCTATAATGTCTTAGTAATTTATTTATAATCCATTAATAATAATTTTATGTTTACTTTACCGTTATTACCTTATGAGAAGACGGCTTTGGAGCCGCAAATGTCCGCGCGGACTCTGGAATTCCATTACGGCAAGCATCACCAAGCTTATATTGATAATCTTAATAAGCTGGTAATTGGGACGGACTTGGAGAAGGAAACCTTAGAAAATATCATTATCAAGACGGCAAACAATCCGGACCAAACGAGTATCTTCAATAATGCCGCTCAGGCCTATAATCACGATTTTTTTTGGCGCGGTTTGCGTCTGGCTACCGTTCCGATGGAACCGGCTCCGGAGCTTTTGGCGTTAATCAATAAAAATTTCACCTCGCTGGATAATTTTTACAATGAATTTAAAGCGGCCGCGACCGGAGTCTTCGGCAGCGGCTGGGTCTGGCTGGTTAAAGACGGTGAGAATTTAAAAATTATGAAAACCGCCAACGCAGACAATCCTCCGGCGCATAATTTAAAACCGCTTTGGGTTTTGGACGTCTGGGAACATGCCTATTATCTTGATTATCAGAATCGCCGCGCCGATTTTATTGAAGCGGTCCCGCGTAATCTCGTTAATTGGAAATTCGTGGCCGCTAATTTGTAAGCGTTGATTTATAAACGTCAATCTATAATTGTCGACTTATAATGGTTAATTATTATTCATTATCTCTGATTATATTATGTACAAAAATCCTTACGCTAAGTTAAAACCGTCCAGCTGCCGGCCTTATACGGAAATTTATTTTATCCGCCATTGCCATCCGAATTACCGCCTGGAAAAGAAAGTGGGCGAGTATCATATGCCCTTATCTAAAATCGGCTTGAAACAGCGGCGGTATCTGACCAAAAAATTACTGACCCTGAAGATTGATAAAGTCTACGCGAGCGGTTTGGCGCGGGCGCAAGAAACAGCCGCTCTTTATCTGAAAAAAACCGGCAAAAAATTGAATATTGACGAGCGTCTGGATGAGATAAACTGGAAAGATTGGTATCGCCTTAAATATTTCAACATGACGGAGAAAGCACGGGAGAAAAGACTGAGACGCCATCAGGCTTTGGATCGGGAACTGGATAGGATGCAGACAGTCGTTCGCCGGGCCATCGCCGACATTTTTCGCCATAATCGCGGCCGGCGCTTGGCGATATTTACGCACGGTAATTTTATCCGCGCCCTCCTGACCGGTATCCTGGACGCCGATGTCGTCGGTTTTTTGTCTTTAGAAATTTTTCAGTCCTCGGTCAGTAAAATCGTTATTGACCGCGACGGCTATATTAAAATCAGTTTCATCAATGACGCCGACCATTTGCCGTCGCCGCCGACCGAGGATTTATACATCACTCTGGTCGATTGATTGCCCTGGTCGATTAACCCCAGACGATTAATTAAAAGTTCCCTTATGAAAACAGCCGCCGCGCCGAAATATTTAAGAAGAATAGCCGTCTTATTTTTGGCGGGCGCTATTTTTTTAAGTTCCGGCGTATTTTCCGTTCCGGTTTTGGCCGCGACTAACCTAAACGGACGCATTCTTCTGCAAGTTGAGTCCCATGGCGAGGCCTGGTATGTTAATCCGGTTAACAGTTCGCGCTACTATCTGGGCCGTCCCGATGACGCGTTTGGTATCATGCGAGCGCTCGGGCTCGGGGTTTCCAACGCCGATTTGGCGAAATTTAAGATCAGCGCCCCGGCCAGGCTTTCCGGCCGCATCCTGCTTCAGGTTCAAGACAAGGGCCAGGCTTATTATCTTTCGCCGACAAATTTAAAACTATATTATTTGGGCCGGCCGGCGGACGCGTTTAATGTCATGCGGACTCTGGGTCTGGGAATCACGAACGCGGATTTGGCGAAAATAAAAATCGCCTCGGTGAGCGGTAGCGCACTGGCTGCCGCCGTCAGCTTAGACACGCCGCTCTCCTTCGCTTTTAAATATAAAAATAGCAGCTACACGGTTAATCAGAATTTTTCGTCCGCGCTTTATAATTCTTATAAGTCGGCCATTAAAGTTTATTCCTATTCCGGTACGGCTTCGGACGCGTCTTTGCGCGAAGCTTTTTATAGCTTATTTTTTAACGTCAAATCCGGCGACACTTCGCTTAATGACCTGATTTTTAAATTAAAGGCCATCGCCTTAAATAATGATTGGACCGCCGATGAAACTTTGGAGTTTACGCTCGCGCTCGCGCAATTTATTCCCTATGATAACGCCAAACTGCTCGCCGAAAATAATCGCAATAACGATCCCTATTATCCTTACGAAACTTTATATCTTAATCGCGGCGTCTGTTCCGACAAAACTTTCTTGGCCGTGGCGCTACTGCGCAAACTTGGTTACGGGGCGGCGATTCTGGATTTTCCGACGGCGAACCATAGCGCGGTCGGCATCGCCTGTCCGATCGACCAATCGCTCGCCGGTTCCGGCTATTGCTATGGCGAAACGACAAATTATTTTCCTCTCGGCGTGGTTCCGCCCAGTTTAAGTTCCGGGCAAGCGCAAACCGGTTCGGAGGAATTTTCCGGTCTCTTCGACGCCGCTCATCTGGGCAGTATGGAAATTTATCAAAAGACGAGCGGTCAGATTTATTACGGCGTGGCCGCGACCCGCGCTAAAGTCGCGTCTTTAAAAGCGGCTAAGGATTATTTAAATACTCAAGACCCTATTCTTAGCGCCCAAGACGCCGCCTTAAAAATTCAGGAAGCGGAAATCAGTTCGCTTAAGTCCCGGATGGACACCTATTACAATAATGGACAGATTTCCCAGTATAATAGTTTAGTAGGTACGTATAATGATTTAGTTAATAAATATAACAGTGGTTTAAGCGCTTATCAGGCGGCGGTTAATGATTACAATCAAAAAGTGAGCGACTTCAATCAGGCGGTAAAAGATTTTTATCAAAAATAAGCCAATTTTAAGTAGATAATCTTAAACATTTTGGCTTGACAAGAGCATTAATTTGAGATATCTTTATAGCAGAGGTTTTATGCCTTGGGCCGCTCAGCGGTTTTTTATTAATTATCATGCTCCTATTGGCCACTGCGCCACTATTTTTCTTCCCTTGAAAAAAAACAAGGGCGAAGGGAGCAGACGTAAGGGCTACGGCCCCAAAAAAAAGAAAAAATATGTCTAACTTACCAAAAATTGAAGACATGCTCAAAGCGGGCATGCACTTCGGCCATCGGACCAACCGTTGGCATCCGAAAATGAAGCAATTCATTTTTACCTCCAAAAACGGCGTCTACATCATTGATTTGAAGAAGGCGCAGGAAAAATTGCAGGAAGCTTTGGAATTTATGACCAAGCTCGTGGCCGAGGGCAAAAGCATCTTGTTTGTCGGCACTAAGAGCCAGGTCTCCGCGCCTCTTAAAAAGATGGCGGAAGAAACCGGCCAATCTTATGTTGTCGGCAAATGGCTGGGCGGTTATCTGACCAATTTCCCGATTGTCAAGAAATCGGTCAAGAAATATTTGGACCTGATTGAAAAAAGAGAAGGCGGGAAACTTGATAAATATACCAAGAAGGAACGCTTGAATTTCGATCGCGAGATCAAAAAACTGGAAGTCCGCGTCGGCGGTTTGGCGGCTTTAACCAAGCTCCCGGACGCTTTATTCGTTTGGGATACCAAAGAAGAAGAAACGGCCGTTAAGGAAGCCAGACAAAAAAATATTCCGATTATCGCCATTTGCGATACTAACGTCAATCCGGAAGAAGTCAATTATCCGATTCCGGCCAACGACGACTCCACTAAAACCATTAAACTGTTATTGGAAACAATCAAAAGCGCGGTTTTAGAAGGGAAGAAGAGTCTGAAATAAGGCCAGGTCTAATAAGGCCGAAGAATCAACCCAAAAAGATTTACAATTTTAATTCGTAATTTAATTATCAATATGGAACTCATTAAACAATTACGCGAGATGACCGGCGCCGGTATGGTTGACTGCAAGACGGCGCTCGACGAGGCGGATAATGACTTGAACAAAGCGGTGGAAATTCTGCGCAAGAAAGGGATTTCCAAAGCGGCGAAGCGCAGCGGGCGGGAAGCTAACGAGGGCGTCATCAAGGTGGCGGTTAACGACGCGAAAACTGAAGCTTATATCGTCGAGCTTAACTGCGAAACCGATTTCGTCTCTCGTAATGAAAAATTTCAGGCTTTAGCTGACGGCATCTTAAATGTTATTAAGAAAGATGAGCCGGCGACTCTTGAGGCTCTTTCAGCCTTGCCTTTAAATAACACCACGGTTGAAGAAAGCATCGGCGCTTTAAGCGGCACTATCGGCGAAAAAATGAGCCTTAAGCGTTTAGATATAGTGAGCGGCGCTACCGTCGCTTCCTATTCTCACTTAGGCGGACGCATCGGCGTTTTAATCGCTTTAGACCAGCCGGGACAGGAAGCGATCGCGGTTGAAGTCGCGATGCAGGTGGCGGCGGCTAATCCGAAGTATATACTGCCGTCTGAAGTCGCGGCCGAAGAAATGGCTAAAGAGAAAGAGATTTATAAAGAATTATTGATTAAGGAAGGCAAGCCGGCCAATATGGTTGATAAGATTGTCGAAGGAAAAATGGGCAAGTATTATTCCGAGATCTGCCTCGTGGAACAGGAATACATCAAGGACGATAAGAAAAAAATAAAAGATATTTTAGGCGGAGCCAAAGTTTTAAAATTCGTCCGCTACGCCCTCTAACATTTAGACTAATTCAGTTTAAGACCCTCTTGTCAGGGGCTTAAGGTTATTTAATTATTATTCCCATGTTAATAGCGCAAGTACAATTCGCTCCTTGGGATAAGGTTTATAATTTTTTCGCCGGTAATCTGGAATTGTCGGTCGGTGATTATGTTATCGTCAAGACCGAAATGGGGACCGAACTCGGAAAAATAGTAAAGTTATTTTCTGGCGACGAAGCGGGGAAAGAGGGCCGCGAAATTAAGCCGGTCTTAAGAAAAGCGGGCTATGACGATATCGCGAAACTGCCCGACGCGGCCAAAAAAGAAGAAGTCCTGAAGTTCTGCCGGGAAATGATCGCTAAGCATAATCTGCCCATGAAGCTGGTTGACGTTCATTTCGCTTACGAGAACAACCGTTTCAATTTCGCTTTCGTTTCCGACGGGCGCGTTGATTTTCGGGAACTGGTTAAGGATCTGGCCGGACGCTTCAACGCTAATATCCGTTTAACTCAGATCGGAACGCGCGACGAAGCCAAAATCACCGGCGATTGCGGCCCGTGCGGTCGCGGGCTTTGTTGCCGCGGATTTTTGGATGAGTTTTCTTCCATCACTTCGGAAATGGCTGAAGCGCAGCAGGTCGTTCATCGCGGGAGCGAAAGGATTTCCGGCATGTGCGGCCGTTTGATGTGCTGTTTGTCTTATGAGTATGAAGGCTATAAAGAAATGGCCGGCCAGCTGCCGCCCATCGGCACGAAAGTGAACGTGGACGGCGCGCGCGGCGTCGTTATCGGCCATCATATCTTAAAACAAACCGTTGATGTTCGCCTGGCCGGCGAAAAAGAGGGCGACCGGGATACGGTAATCCAAGTGGATATAAATCGGCATAAGAAGAAATAATAAATTAAACCGCCTTATTACTTACTTCAACTCTATGAATTATCGTAAATACAGGTATACCCGGCTTTGGCTTCATTTACTGACAATGCCATTTATTTGGATCCCCTTGCCATTTATTTTAGCTCTTGATTTGGTCTCCGCTTTATACCAGTTTATTTGCTTTCCGATATATAAAATTAATCGGGTAAAACGTTCCGAATATATTTTAATTTTGGACCGCAATAAATTGGCTTATTTGAACATTTTGGAAAAGATCAGTTGCATGTATTGCGGATATGTCAACGGTGTTTTGCGCTATTTAAAAGAAGTTGCCGGCTTAACCGAGAAATATTGGTGCGGCGTTATGCATGAAGGCCGTCCGGGTTTTAAAACACAGGCAGATCAGGCCAGCCAGAACTTCGCGCGTTTCGGGGATAAACAGGATTTTCAGGAGAAATATGACAAAAATTAATTAAATAATAAATATGACGCCAGAAATAATGACTGTCTTAGAGCCTCGAGAGAAAATAGTTTGGCAAGATGTTATTAACAGAAAGGTTATGGTTTTTAACCTGGCGATATTTCTAATCGTCGTGGTCGGGCTATCATTTTTCTTTTTTTCACAAGAGGCGATTAGTTACACCTCAAATAATATCCCTAAAGGCATAGCCGGAACAACGGTCGGCTTAATTATTCTTGTTGTCGGGCTGATTATTTCACTAATCAGTTTTCTGTCCAACTATGTAAAGATTTATGTCATTACTGACAAGAGAGTGTTGATTAAATCGGGTTTGATAGGAACCGATTTTAATTCAATTTATTTCACGGAAGTTAAAACCGCAAATGTAAATGTGGGGTTGATTGATAAGATATTTTCAGTTGGAACAATCAATATTGATACCGGTAAAATTGAAACAGTGGTTAGCGGCAGCGGCGATAATAGGCAAAGTCGGACCCAGACCGTTTATAGTAAGCTTCTTCACATTAATAATCCATATGAGGTGTATAAATATTTTCAGACGACACTGACCGGCCGACAAGAAAGTTTATACTCCGGCCGAGCGGACAGGGATAATAACTAAATATTTTTTTATTTATATGAAAAAATTACTATCTTTAATCCCCGTCCTGACGATCGTGTTTCTATTAACGGGTTGTAATATTAAGCAAACCCCGGGCACGCCAGGCACGTCGCCCGTTATTCGGGATACCAAGGCTGAGATTACCGGCAATTATTTGGGTAGTGATTATAAAGGGAATTATGTTTGGGGCGGAGCGATGAATCTAGCTTGGAACGAATTAAATGATAATATTTTACAGGAAAAATTAAAACTCGCGACTGCTGACGAAGTTGCTCTGGAAATGGCGCAAAAATTTAATAATCCGGTGTTTGCTGTTAATGATTTGGATGAAAAAAGCTATTACATTAAAAGCGGTTACGGGCAAGAAACGGTTGAGGCGATTAATAAAGAATCAAAGAGTAAATTTCCCACCAAAAGCTTGGCTGATTTAGATTTAAATTTAAACAAAACCGATATTATTTCTTACGCCTATTTTCTTAAAGAAGTTGAATATAAAACTGTCTTTGAAAAAAAGGATGTTTTCTTCAATAAGCAAAAAGTAACCGGATTTTACGCGCCAGGAAAAGTGCGAAGAGATAATGTTAGAATTATTAAATACGAAAGTGATAATAAATTTATTGTCAGTTTGCAACTTAAAGACGAAAGCGATCAGCTCATTTTGGCCAAGGGCTATGAAATGAACGATCCGCAAACCGTTGTTAATGAAATTAATCAGAATAATCAAGAATACCTTTCAACCATCGGCGAATCCGATCGTTTTGAAGCTCCTAAATTACATCTCGATTACCGGAGAGATTATGTGGAGTTGGTCAATAAATTTTTAGCCAACCAGGGTTTTGAAGATTATTTCATCGCGGCGATGTTTGAGAATATCAAATTTGATATGGACGAGAGAGGAGCCAGGGTAGAGAACGATGGGGTTATAGTCATGACCGAATCTATCGCGCTGGAACCGATAAAACCGAAGAATTTTATTTTGGACGCACCTTATTGGGTGGTCATGCAAAGAAAAAATTCTCAAAACCCTTATTTTATTTTAGGAGTTAATAATGCGGAGTTAATGGAAAAAAATTAAAAATAGTCTTAAATCATTTTATTATTGACAGGCGCCAAAACCCCACAGACAGCGGGGTTTTGTTATATCTTGGCCGGATGTTAGAATTTCTCGGATTTTTTTGGTAGAATGAAAAGGTAGGTATTATTATGAAAGAAGCTCTCAATTACCAAAAAATCGGCGCTGAAGTTGAGTGCCGAGTCTGCGCCCATTTTTGCCGGATTCCCGACGGCCGGATCGGTATTTGCGGCTTGCGCCTGAATAGCGGCGGCCGACTTTATCTGTTGACCTATGGCCGAATAGCCGCTGTTAATATTGATCCGATCGAAAAAAAGCCCCTGTTTCATTTTTTGCCCGGCTCCTTAACCTATTCTTTCGGCACTCGGGGTTGTAATTTTCGCTGCGCTAATTGCCAGAATTACGATCTGTCGCAATTCGTCCGGCGCGGAGACATTAATGATTATGCCGAGGTTAACTGGGGGTTTAATCTGACTCCGGCCGAAATTGTCGCCAACACTTTAAAAGCCAAATGTCCGAGCATCTCCTATACCTATAATGAGCCAACGGTGTTTTTAGAATATGCTCTTAACACCATGAAATTAGCCAAAGCCAAGGGTCTGAAAAATGTTTGGGTTTCCAACGGTTATATGTCCGCTGAAACCCTGGACATTATTTTGCCTTATTTGGACGCGATTAACATTGATCTTAAGTCTTTTGACGATAAATTCTATCAAACCAATTGCGGCGCCCGTTTAGAACCGGTCTTAGCCAATTGCCGGCGGCTGGTCAAAGCGGGAGTTTGGCTGGAAATTACCACCTTGATTATTCCCGCCTTAAGCGACGGGGAAGAGATGTTAAGAAAAATCGCCCGCTTTATTAAGAATGAATTGGGTGATTTCGTCCCCTGGCATGTGAGCGCTTTCTCCGGAGAGATTTCCTGGAAACTGAAGCATTTGTCAAAAACGCCCGCGGCCGCGGTTAAACGCGCCTATGATATCGGCCGGGAAGAAGGTCTGAAATACGTTTATACCGGTAACATTCGGGAGACGGGAACGGCCGATACTCTTTGTCCGGCCTGCGGCCGCGTCACGATTAAAAGAGCCGGCTATAATATAGAGCGTTTGGATAAAAACGGCCATTGCCGCGCTTGCGGGCAAAAATTGGCGGGGATTTTTGGGCTATAATATAAACATGAAAAAGTCAAAAAAAATAATAATTTTTGTTGCTTTGCCGCTGATTATTATTTTAGGAATTTTATTTATTTTAAATTTTAAAAATATGTCTCGGCTCATTTTTAAATCAACGATTCGTCCGATGGCGGTAGCCGGCCAATTTTATCCGGCTGATCGCGCCGCTTTGGAAAGGGTCATCAAAACTAACCTGGAGGCCGCGCCGCCAGTCAGGGCGAGCGGAACGATAAAAATAATCATCGTGCCGCACGCCGGTTACGATTACGGCGCCGGCGTGGCGGCTTTGGCTTATAAGGCTTTGGCCGGACAAAAAATCCAGCGCGTCTATCTTCTTGGCAATTCGCACCATGATTATTTCTCCGGCCTAGCCGTTGACAATCATGATTTTTGGGAAACGCCTTTGGGCCGCGTCGCGGTGGATACGGAAAAAGTTAAGGAGCTGGCGGCCGCTTCGCCGCTTTTAGAAATCAATAACGCCCCTCATCAGTCGGAACATGGGTTGGAAACGCAGGTGCCTTTTTTACAGACTGTTTTGGGTTCGGATTTTAAAATCGTACCGCTTTTATTTGGTAACACCGACGATAATGATTATGAAGCCGTGGCGAAAATTTTGGCGGCCAATTTAGTCGACGGCGATTTAATCGTGGTCAGCTCCGATATGTCGCATTATCCTCCCTACGAGGCGGCCAATAAAATTGACCGCCAGACCTTGGAATTAATAAAAAATAAAGATTTGTCCGGCTTGAGCGAAGGGGCAAAAGCCGCTCTCAGCGCTCAAACTAACGAACAAACGATTTTGTGCGGTCTGGAGGCGGTCAAAACGGCGCTGGCTCTGGCCGAACAGCTTAATTTAGAGCCGCAAGTTTTGGGCTATAAAAATAGCGGCGACACGTTTTTGGGCGACAAAAACCAGGTGGTCGGCTATGGCGCTGTTATTTTTACAAGCTCGGATTTAAATTCGGCCGAGCAGAAAATTTTGTTAAATATCGCCCGGACCAGTGTGGAAAATTACGTGAGAAACAAGAAAATTTTCGAATTCGAAATCAAAGACGAGCGCTTAAAAACGCCGCAAGGCGCTTTCGTGACTCTAAAGAAGAACGGGGAACTAAGGGGTTGTATCGGTCAAATTATCGCCATTAATCCTTTATGGCAGGTCGTGCGCGACATGGCCATGGCCGCGGCCGCGGAAGATAATCGTTTTTATCCGGTGGCCGCGGACGAATTAGCCCGATTGGATTATGAAATCAGCGTTTTATCTAGGCCGCGGCTAATCAGCGATTGGCGCCAAATCAGATTAGGCCGGGACGGCGTGATCGTCAGAAAGGGCTTAAAGAGCGGAGTTTTCTTGCCGCAAGTGGCTTCGGAAAGCGGCTGGACCGAAGAAAAATTCTTAAGCGAACTCTGCGTGCAGAAAGCGGGCTTGGCGCCGGATTGTTATAAAAACGATCCCGAGGTGGAATTAAGCGTTTTTCAAACTCAGATTTTTGAAGGGAAATAAAATAAATGTGGCTTTTATTTCAAAATTTCATTTCAAAGTTTTTTAAGAATATGCTATAATTTATTAGTAATTCATTAATGTTAATTTTATGAAAAAGATAAATGTCGCCATTAACGGCTTCGGCCGCATCGGCCGGGCCGCTTTAAAAGTCATCTGGATGCGTTTCCCGAATATGAAAGTCGTGGCAATCAACGACTTGACCGATGCCGCAATCCTGGCGCATCTTCTTAGCCATGATTCCTGCTACGGCTCCACGCAGCAGAAAATAAGCGCGACTAAGGACGCCATCTTTGTGGGCGGCCATAAGATTCCGGTTTTGGCCATCAAGGAACCGAGCGAACTCCCGTGGAAAAAAATGCGAGTTGATATCGTTTTAGAATGTACCGGCCGCTTTACCGACAAAGAAGGATTGAGCCGGCATCTCAAAGCCGGCGCGAAAAAAGTCATCCTGTCCGCCCCGGCGAAAAAGGGCGGCGTGAAGACGATAGTACCGGGAGTGAATATGGAGAAGGTCGCCAGGCGTGATAATATCTTATCCTGCGCCTCGTGCACGACGAATTGTCTGGCTCCATCCACTAAAGTCATTAAGGATAATTTTGGCGTGAAGTACGCGCTCATGACGACCATCCATTCTTACACGGCCGATCAGAATTTGGTCGACGGTCCGCATAAGGATTTAAGGAGAGCGCGCGCGGCGGCGATAAATATCATTCCGACCACGACCGGAGCGGCGATTTCCACGACGGAAACCATCCCGGCCTTGAAAGGGAAGTTTGACGGCCTGGCTGTCCGCGTTCCGACCCCAATCGGCTCTTTATGCGATACGGTTTATTTATTGAAGAAGAAGACGACGGTTGAGAAGGTCAATCGCGCTTTTATCAAGGCGGCGAGAGGCCGGATGCGCGGCATCTTGCAAGCGTCTGATGAAGAATTAGTATCCAGCGATATCATCGGCAATTCCCATAGCGCGATCATTGATCTGAAGAATACTAAAGTTGTCGGCGGCAATCTGCTCAAAGTCATTGCCTGGTACGATAACGAATGGGGTTATTCCAATCGTTTCGTGGAATTGGCCGATTATGTGAAGAAGTTCCTTTAATTAACTCATTAACAATAATCATATGAAATTAGAAAATAAAGTTGCTGTCGTCACCGGCGCCGCCAGCGGTATCGGCTTAGCCATCGCCAATCTCTTCGCGGCCGAAGGCGCGAAAGTCGTTTATTCGGACGTGAATGTTCCGAACTTTAAATTAGATCCGGTTAAAGCGGTATTCGTGAAATGCGATGTCGCCAATTCGCCTGAAGTGGACGCGCTCGTGAAAGCGACGATAGAAAAATTCGGACGCTTGGATATTATGGTGAGTAACGCCGGTATCGGGTCTTTGGGCGGAATTCTGGACACGACGGACGCGGATTGGGAAAAAACCCTGCGGATTAATTTGTTCGGCGTTTTCTACGGCGCGCGCGCGGCCGCGGGCGCCA
>Ga0268276_1000919_pt1 | contig 31686 bp, 23 predicted proteins | sample saktaG_4_FD_190145 | JGI IMG/M metagenome (GOLD analysis project Ga0268276, IMG submission 190145) | Saline water microbial communities from Sakinaw Lake, British Columbia, Canada - sak_2010_1_5_45m | ecosystem: Environmental > Aquatic > Non-marine Saline and Alkaline > Saline ...
CGAACTCGCATTCCCAGGTGCCCGTGACCGGCCAGGGATGCGGGTTGTAGATCAGGATCGGGATCTCGCCGTCGGCAGCCGGAGGCTGGCCGGCCGCCAGCGCGAAGAAGGCGCGCGCCTTTTGTCGCGAGAGGATTTCGAGACCGTGGTCGAGCAGGCGCAGCCCGGTTTCCTCCACGTTCTGTACGGAGGTGCCGGGGAGCAGGTCATGGAACTGGGCCGTGGCCAGGTCCTGCATCACCGCGCGGAGATCGTCGCCCGGATAGCGCAGCCGACCCTGCATGGCGGCGGTGGCCAGCATCGTCTCGGTGGCGTACAGTTCGCTCTCGAGCAGGCGGTGTTTCTGCTTGACCCGCACCTGGGAGGTGTAGCAACCGACCATGGTAGGGTTGAAATCGCGCTCCACACGCTGCAACGGCAGGCCCGAGGCGCGCAAGGCCGAAAAGAACGCCTCGGGCGTCGAGTGCTTGATCTCGCAGTCGGTGGTCGCGGCGATGTACGCATCCAGCTCCCGGACATCCTTCCGGGAGGGGCCGCCGCCATGGTTGCCGACGCCCCACAGGCGCAAGGTCACCGGTCGCCCGGCCCTGAGCTTATCCTTGAACTCCCGCACCCGCGCGGGGGCCGTGCCGGAAAGGGTGTTGTAGCACACCTCGACCCGTTTGACCGTAATCTCAGACCCGTCGTAGCCGACCCAGACGAATTCGAGCGGCAGCCCAACGTCGCCCGGGCGCATGGCGATATAGCTGTCATATCCGCCCTTGCGGAGAATCTGCACCAGCCCGCGGGTATGGCCGAAAGAATCGAAGTTGATCGCCGTGCGCGGCTCCACGCCGAACTTCTCCAGGAACCAGCGTTTGCCGATCAGCATCTGGCGCACGAACGATTCGCCGCACGGCATGTTACAGTCGGGCTGGAGATACCACCCGCCCATGATATGCCAGCGCCCGGCCTTGACCAGCCGGCGGATGCGCTTGAAAAGCTCCGGCTCGAACGATTCGACCCACTGATAGAGGATGACTTCGTTGTGGCAGAAGATGAACGCGTCGGAAAGGTCGCAGCAATCCGCCGCCGTGCGGAACGTGGAGACCGCCGCGGCCGCGCCCTCCTCCCACTCCCATTGCCAGTACGGGTCAATGTGGGCGTTGCAGATAAGATGAAGCTGGGGCTTGTCAGTCTTCTTTCCTTTTTTCATTCGGATTGAGAAGAACATCGCTTTTCGGCACATCCCGGTCGGCCTCGGCCCGCACGGGCCAAAAACATGCCTGAACCGGTCTGGAGCAGCGATGTCATGAAAAAAGCATGGCAGAAGCGGGGATCGAAGTCAATGCCACCACCAAACGGGCGCAGCGATTCTAACACTGGCAGCCGCTATCGGGATCCAAATCGGGATCGGGATCGAAATCGACGAGAAAGCCAGGAATTCGACCCCGATAGCGATTTCGACTGGTCGGATGTGCTCAACATTAGAATTGCTGCAAAAAGATACACCTGCCCCATCGCGAACGGCTATTCGTTCGCGTTAACGAGGAGATGCAGCATAATCGTTCACCGTGATCGTCGCCGTACGCGTCCACCGAAATGGGCGCTTCCGGGTTTGTGGGTACTTTATTATTGGCCAACGTTCAGGGGCAGGGTTCAGGGTTCAGGGGCAGGGTTCAGGGTTCAGGTTTCAGGTGGGCCGCCGGCCAGCGGCCGGATGGAACACAGGAATGAGACAGGTTTTCTCAGGATCGAATATCGGTATCGGGGTCGGGGTCGGGGTCGATTTAGATACCGATGACGCCCGTTTTCCGCGCTATTTCTTCTCCTGAAACCTGAACCCTGAACCCTGCCCCTGAAACCTGAACCCTTCTCCTGAACCCTGAACCCTTCTCCCTAAACCCTGAGGCCCGTTTACACGAGTCCTTGGTCGATCATCGCGTCGGCAACCTTGACGAAACCGGCGATGTTGGCGCCCATGACGTAGTTGTCGGCCTGACCGTACTCGGTGGCAGCCGCACGTGAGTTGTCATGAACCGACTTCATTATCCCCTTGAGCTTCGCGTCGACCTCATCACGCGTCCACGAGAGGCGCATCGAGTTCTGCGACATTTCCAGGCCCGACGTGGCGACGCCGCCGGCGTTGGCGGCCTTGCCCGGCCCGTAGAGGAAGCCCTTGTTCAGGAACACGTCGACCGCCTCAGGCGTGGAGGGCATGTTGGCGCCTTCGGCAACCAGCTTGCACCCGTTGGCCGCGAGCGTCTTCGCGTCTTCGCCGGTCAGTTCGTTCTGCGTGGCGGAGGGGAACGCGCAATCGCACGGAACGCTCCACGGACGCTGTCCTTCGAGGTATTTCGCTCCCTTCACGTGCGAGACATACTCGGACATACGACCGCGCTTGGCGTTCTTCAATTCCATCACCCACGCCAGCTTCTCCGCCGAGATGCCATCGGCATCGACGATCGTGCCGCCCGAGTCGGACAGCGTCAGAACCTTGGCGCCCAGTTCATTGAGTTTCTCGACGGTGTACTGCGCGACGTTTCCGGAGCCGGAGACGGTGCAGACCTTGCCCTTGAAATCCTGCTTGCGGGTGGCAAGCATGTTCTGGGCGAAATAGACGCAGCCGTAGCCGGTGGCTTCGGGTCGAATCAACGAACCGCCCCACTTCAGCGCCTTGCCGGTCAGCACGCCGGTGAATTCATTGGCGATACGCTTGTACTGACCGAACATGTAGCCGATCTCGCGGCCACCCACCCCGATGTCGCCAGCAGGCACGTCGGTGTTGGGCCCGATGTGACGGAACAACTCGGTCATGAACGACTGGCAGAAACGCATCACTTCGGCATCGCTCTTGCCCTTGGGGTCGAAGTCCGAACCGCCCTTGCCGCCGCCCATGGGCAGCGTCGTCAGCGAGTTCTTGAAAACCTGCTCAAAGCCGAGGAACTTGATGATCGAGAGGTTCACTGACGGGTGGAACCGCAGACCCCCCTTGTAGGGGCCGAGCGCTGAGTTGTACTGAACGCGGAAGGCGCGGTTGACACGCATCTTCCCCTGGTCGTCAAACCACGGCACCCGGAATAGAATTGCCCGCTCAGGCTCGACAATCCGCTCGAGGATGGCGTGCTTCTCATACTTGGAGTTACGATCAATCACGGCGGCGATCGATTCAAAGACCTCCACGACAGCCTGGCAAAACTCCGCCTGTTCCTGATTCCGCTTGAGGACTCCCTCAAGCACGCCTTGTGTGTAACTATTCATTCCCCTGCTCTCCCTGTGTTGTGTCCGGCCTTTTTTTAAGAACGCGGACGTCTAAAGCCTGAATACGGCATGTGCGTGTCAGTATAGCACGCACTATAAGCGGAAAAAAGACGGTTATTTGCTCTTTACTGCGATTATTATGGCAGAATTGCCGTATTACGTGCTAAAGTAACGGCCGTTCAAAGAGGGAGAGGATCATCCAACTCGGATCGGGAGCTGTCATGGCAGGAAAAGTCGAGCGATTGCAAACGGCGATTCTGAAAGCATTGGCCGGGGTCAGCGGGCCGGTGGGGGCGTCGCGGCTTGTCGAACTGCTCTTGGACGCGGGTCTGGATGTAAGCGCGCGTACCGTGCGTTTCCACCTGCTGGAGTTAGACCGGCAGGAGTTGACGGCATTGGCCAGCAGGCGGAGCGGGCGCGTCATCACGCAGGCCGGACGGGAAGAGCTGTCGAAATCAAACGTGCTGCTGAAAGTGGGGCTTGTTTCGGCCAAAGTGGACACGATGACCTATACGATGTCGTTTGACGTGAAAACGGGCAACGGGACGGTCATCACCAACACGGCGCTCCTGCACCGGGACTGTCTGCAGCATGCGCTTGTCGAAATGCGCCATGTGTTCCGCGCCCAGCTCGGGGTGGGCAACCGGGCGGTCGTGGCGCAGACGGGCGAGGGGGTGGCCGGTGGCGTGGTTCCGGAGGGGTTTGCGGGGATCGGTACGGTCTGCAGCGTCACGTTCAGCGGCATATTTCTCAGGCGCGGCATCCCGCTGGTCTCCCGCTTCGGCGGCCTGCTGGAGATCCGGGACCGAAAGCCGATCCGCTTTGTTGACCTGATCGAATATCGGGGATCCACGCTCGACCCGCTGGAGGTGTTCATTCAGGCCGGGATGACGCGGGTTCGCGATGCCGTCCGCACCGGTAACGGCGTGATCTGCGCCGGCTTCCGCGAGATCCCGGCCGTGGCGATTGCCGATGTCGAAAAGCTCCGGATTGAGTTGCGCCACAAGGGGATCAGTGGGCTCCTGGCCGTGGGTCGCCCCAACCAGCCGCTGTTCGGCATCCCGGTCTCGGACGGCCATGCCGGACTGGTGGTCTTGGGCGGATTAAACCCCGTGGCGGCCATACGGGAAGCCGGGTATTCCGTCCGCCTGCGCTCCCTCGCGGGGCTGGAGGACTATGCCCGCTTCCGGCCCGTGGAGTAAGCCGCCCTCAGCCCTGCCCCCCGATTCCCTGCCTCCGTCCGGGGCGCATGGCAGCTCTGATGGGGTCGTTGATTCGTAATCATAATCATAATCATAATCATAATCGTAATCCGTAATCCGTTCTCCACCAGGAGATTAAGATCAAGATTACGATCAAGATTACGATTAAGATCAAGATTAGGATCAAGATCAAGATTACCAGGAGTACCCCTCATCAGAACTGCCATGCGCCCCTCCGTCCGATGATCCGCTCAAATACCGCTCAAATACATTGCCCCGGAAGCGGGTAATCGGGTAAAATGGTGCCCTATACAGACCAATGGCGCTTACTTAAGCGATGCTTCCGATCATAATCCTAATCATAATCATAATCATAAGTCGTGCTCCACCAGTAGATTAAGATTAAGATTAGGATTAAGATGGCAAAAGCTCCTTAAGTAAGTGTCATTGCCCTCTACAGACAGGAGCGTCATGAAACAGGACACACATGCCAAGCGAACGATCTTGCTGGTCGACGACGACACGAGCCTCTTGCAGACGTTGGACGATTTTCTCAGTTACGAGGGGTACCGGGTTGAAACGGCCGACAGCGGCGAGCAGGCGCTGGTCAAACTGCGCCAGATCACACCCGACATTATCATTCTGGACATGAGCATGCCCGGAATGGGGGGGGTCGGCTTTCTGGAACGGATCACCCATCCCAACGGAAGCACCCGGTTCCCCATTCTGGTCCTGACGGCACGCGCGGCGATGGCCGAGTACTTTGCCTCGCGCCAGATCGACGGCTTCGTCTCCAAGCCCTGCAAACCGGATGACCTGCTGAGCGAGGTTAGCCGTATCATCTTCCTGCGCAGCGGGGAGCCCGCGTCGGTGGGAAGCGCCGATCTCGATCCAGCCAAAGCCGCCACTGTGCGGCGGGCGGTACTGGGCGAAAGTGACGCCGCGTTCAACGCGTCCCTGAAGGCGGATCTGCAACGCGCGGGATTCCAGGTCGAGGCCGTCCTGACCGGTCCGGCGGCCTTGGAACTGACGATCGTGAGCAAGCCGAATGTCGTGATCCTGAGAATGGAATTGGAATCCATGAGCGCCCATGAGATCGTGAACACCCTGCGACGGTTGCCCAACACCAGCGAAGTGCCGATCGTCGTGTACGGGATCGCCGCCCCCGACGCGCTGATCGAACATGTGGCGCAACTCGACCTGTCGGAAGTGACCGCGATCAAGGATATTTCAACCGACAAGATTATCAATGCCACGCTTGCCGTCGCCACGAGGCGGTAGGGACGGCACGGAAGGAGATCGGGTATGCGGTGCCCCAAATGCGGCCACATGGATGACAAGGTGCTCGACAGCCGCGCGTCCCGCGACGGGTCGGCCGTCCGCCGCCGCCGCGAATGCCTCGCCTGCAACCAGCGCTTCACAACCTATGAAGAGATCTTGCGCGACGAGCTACGCGTGGTCAAACGGGATGGCCGGTGCGAAGCGCTGAGCCGGAACAAGCTGACGACCGGCGTCTTGCGGGCGTGCGAGAAACGGCCGGTCACGCAGGCGCAGATCCAGGCGCTGGTCGATTCGGTTCTGGACGAGATCTCCCAGACCGGCGACATCGAAGTCTCCACCGACGCCATCGGCGAGAAGGTGATGGCCCGGCTGGAGAAACTCGACGAAGTGGCCTATGTGCGCTTCGCGTCGGTCTATCGTCGCTTTGCGGATGTGAACCAGTTCTTAAACGCGATCAAAGATATGGTCGGAAAGACCTGAACGAAGGGACGGTGAACCATGGTTGAAGACGCGCGGATTCGCGATGAGATGAACAATGTGTTGGCGGACGTCGATTTCCCGGGGTTGGGCAACCGCATCAGCGGCAAGGTCCGCGACAGCTTCGTCGTCGGCGCCAAACGGATACTGGTCACCACCGACCGCATCTCGGCGTTTGACCGGATCCTCGGCACGATCCCGTTCAAGGGCCAGGTGCTGAACCAACTCGCCGCATTCTGGTTCGAAAAGACGCGGGACACCGTTCCCAACCACATGCTGGACGTCCCCGATCCCAACATCATGGTCGTGGCCGAATGCGGACAGCTCCCGCTGGAATTCATCGTCCGCGGTTACATCACGGGCGTCACCAAGACCTCGGCCTGGACGAACTACGCGGCAGGCGTCCGGAACATCGGCGGCAACCTCCTTCCGGAGGGACTGCGAAAGGATCAGAAACTGGCCCGTCCCATCCTGACGCCCACCACGAAACACGAGGAGCACGACCGCAACATCTCGCGCGGGGAGGCGATCGCCGAGGGCTTGATCGACGGCGCGACGTTTGATGCGGCGGCCGGCCTCTGCATGAAACTGTTCGACGCCGGCGTTCGCCATGCCGCCCAACAGGGGTTGATCCTCGTGGACACCAAGTATGAGATTGGCACCCGCGATGGCCAACTGATCGTCAGCGACGAAATCCACACCCCCGATTCGTCCCGCTACTGGTTCGCCGACACCTATCAGGACCTTTTTGATGCCGGCCGGGACCAGCGGAAGCTCGACAAGGAGTATGTACGCGAATGGCTCGCCGCGCGAGGCTTCCGGGGCGACGGGCCGGTGCCCGAGCTTACGGAAGCGGTGCGTATTGAGGCATCCAAACGCTATATCGAGGCCTACGAGCGTGTGACCGGCCTGACGTTCAAGCCGATCGACACCCCGATCCGGGATCGCGTCCGCCAGGCCCTGGAGCGAATTCTGTGAACACGTCAGGAGCCCCCATGTCGGTAGCCGCACAGCCGGTTTCGGAACAATCCAACCTCTATCGCGAACAGCGCCTGGAAAACATGCGCCAACTGGCGGCGCTCGGCCAGAAGCCGTTCGGTCACGCCTGGCCACGCACCGGCCGCCTGGCCGAAATCCGTCTGTCGTTCGAGGAGGGCAAGACCGTTTCCGCCGCGGGCCGGCTGATGACGATCCGGGGGATGGGCAAGGCTGTGTTCGCCGACCTCAACGACGGGTCGGGACGGTTTCAGATCTTCATCAAAATGAACGCGCTGGGCGAAGCGGCTTTTCAGGCGTTCAAACTCCTCGATTTGGGCGACCAGATCGGTGTCGAAGGCAAGCTCTTCGTGACGCGGATGGGCGAACAGACGATCGAGGTCCATCGCTGGGCGCTCCTGTCCAAGGCGCTGTTGAACCTGCCGGAGAAGTGGCACGGACTGCAGGACACCGAGGAGCGTTACCGCAAGCGTTACCTCGATCTCATCGCCAATCCCGAGTCACGCGACCGTTTCAACAAGCGGATCGCCATCATCCGTGAAATCCGCGCCTATCTCGACGCCCGCGGCTTCCAGGAGGTGGAAACGCCGATGATGCAGCCGCAGGCGGGAGGCGCCGCCGCGCGGCCGTTCGTCACCCGCCACAATGCGCTGGCCTGCGACATGTTCATGCGTATCGCCCCGGAGCTCTACCTCAAACGCCTCCTCGTCGGCGGGTTTGACAAGATCTACGAGTTGGGCAGGAACTTCCGCAATGAAGGGCTGGATCGCACCCACAACCCCGAATTCACCGTGCTTGAGGTCTACGAGGCCTATGGGGACCGACTCTCCATGAAGGCCATCATCGAGGGCCTCATCCCGGCCCTCGCCGACCGGGTGCTGGGCACGCGGACCGTCACCCTGACGACAGCGGATGGCGGTGCGGAGATGATCGACCTCACCCCGCCCTACCATGAAGTCGCCTACGTCGAGCTGGTCCGGGAGCGAATGGGCGCAGACTGGTTTGAGACGTCGGTTGAAGAGGCGGGCCGGCGGGCGGTTGCGGCCGGACTGGAACTCGAACCGGAGATGAGCCACCTGCTGATCACCCGCGAGGTCTACGACAAGCTGATCGAACGGACGCTCCGGCAACCGACGTTCGTCACGCGGCTTCCCAAACAGTTCGTGCCGCTGGCCAAGGCCTGCGAAGACGATCCGGCGCTGGTGGACGTGTTTGAATTTGTCGTGGCGGGCAAGGAACTGTGCCCCGGCTATACCGAAAACAACGACCCGATCGAGCAGCGGCAGCGCTTCTCCGAGCAGGTCGGCGAAAACCCGGAACGGATTGACGAGGATTTTCTGACGGCGCTCGAACACGGCATGCCGCCGGCCGGCGGCATGGGCATCGGCATTGATCGGCTCGTGATGCTGCTCACCGCAACCGATGTGATCCGTGATGTGATCCTCTTCCCGCAGCTCAAGCAACGCTGACGCGGGAAGGAAAGGAGAGAGGGTGGACGATGGCATCGGCTGCTAAGGAAATAAAAGCGTATCCTGTGATTGACGAGACGGTCTGCAAGGGCTGCGGGCGCTGCGTGGCGGCGTGTCCGAAGCAGGTGCTGCGCTTGCGCGAGCGGCTCAGCCGCCGCGGCATCAAGCCCGCGGAGTATGCGGGTGACGGGTGCATCGGGTGCGGCATCTGTTTCTACAACTGCCCGGAGCCCTATGCGCTCGAAGTACACACGGAGAAATGAACGATGGTGAAATTTGTCAAAGGCAATGAGGCCGTCGTAATCGGCGCGCTGTATGCCGGGTGCGACTATTACTTCGGCTACCCCATCACGCCCGCGAGCGAAGTCGCCCATGCCGCCTCGGATTGGTTCCCGGCCGTCGGGCGCGGCTTTCTGCAGGCCGAGTGTGAAACGGCGTCAATCAACATGGTCTACGGCGCCTCGGCGGCGGGCAAGCTCAGCATGACCGCCTCGTCCGGCCCGGGCATCAGCCTGATGCAGGAAACGATCTCCTACATGGCCGGCGCGGAGATTCCGGGCGTGATCGTCAACGTGCAACGGGCCGGGCCGGGCCTGGGCAACATCTACCCTGAACAGGCCGATTACAACCAGGCCGTCAAGGGCGGCGGCCACGGCAGCTACCAGTCCATCGTGCTCGCCCCGGGAAACGTCCAGGAGATGTGCGACCTGACGATGCTGGCATTCGAATTGTCGTTTGCCTACCGGAACCCCGCGATCGTTCTCGCCGACGCCATGCTCGGCCAGATGATGGAGACGCTGCGCCTGCCCGCAGCCGAACTTCCGCGCCCGGAAACCGATGCGTGGGCGGTCGCCGGCACAGCCGCAACCCGCAAAAACCTCCTCACGTCGATTTATCTCGATGTGGCGCAAGAGGAGGCGATCAACCGCACCCTGCAGGCGAAATATGCGCGGCTGCAAGTGGAAGCGCGCGCCGAGGAGTATCTCACCGACGATGCCGAGGTGGTGGTGATCGCCTACGGCGTGTCCAGCCGCATCGCGCGCACCGCCGTTGACGATCTGCGCGCGTCGGGCTTCAAGGCGGGTCTGTTCCGGCCGATCACGCTGGCGCCGTTTCCCACGCGCGCGCTCTGCGCGCTGGCCGACGGCCGCAAACTGCTGGTGGCCGAGCTGAGCTGCGGCCAATTTCATGACGATGTGTTCTTCCATCTGGCCAAAGGGTTGGGGCGCGTCGTCGAGGTCGGGCTGCTGAACCGGATGGGCGGGGCCTTGATTGCCGTGGATGACGTGATTGCGCGCGTGAAGGAGCTGTGAGATGGGTGTCAAGAAAACGGTGGGCATGTATCCGACATTCGAACGCAGCGGCACGCCGACGCGCGTCTCGCATTACTGCGGCGGCTGCGGTCACGGGATCATCCACAAGCTCATCACCGAGGCCGTGACCGAACTGGGGATCACGGATCGCGTGGTCATGGCCAATCCGATCGGGTGCGCCGTGTTCGGCTATTACTACTGGGACGTCGGCAACATCGGGGCGGCCCACGGCCGGGCCGCCGCTGTCTGCACAGCCGTCAGCCGGACCTGCCCCGACGCGATCGCGCTGGCTTACCAGGGAGACGGCGACCTCGGCGCGATCGGCTTCAACTGCTCGTTCCAGGCGGCGAACCGCGGCGAGCGGATGGCCACCTTCTTCGTCAACAACGGCACCTACGGCATGACCGGCGGACAAATGGCGCCGACCTCGCTGAAGGGGCAGATCACAGCGACCACGCCCCTCGGGCGTGACGTGCTAAACGACGGCTATCCGCTGCACGTCTGCGAAGTGCTCAACCAACTGACGGCTCCGGTTTACATCGAACGGGTCTCCGTCGCCGACACCCAGCGAATCATGCAGGCCCGACGGGCGATACGCAAGGCGCTGGAGCTTCAGCGCGACGGCAAGGGCTATGCGTTCGTCGAGATTCTGTCGCCGTGTCCGACCAACATGAGGCTGGACGCCGTGCAGGCCGCGCAATTTACCAGCGACAAGATGGAGCAGGAGTTCCCGCTCGGCGTGTTCCGGGATCAGAGCGCAACGGCGACTGCACACCCCGCGCCCACAGCCAAACCGGGACCGGCGGCTTTCTTTACGGGCCACCCCGACGGCGCCAAAGACGCCGCGCCCGATCCGGCGTTCGTCGAACAACGGCTGAAAATCGCCGGATTCGGCGGTCAGGGCATTCTCAGCATGGGGCTGTGCGTGGCCGAGGCCGGGCGCTTTGCGGGGCGCTATACCACCTGGTTCCCGAGCTACGGGCCTGAGCAGCGGGGCGGCACCGCCTCGTGCTCGGTCGTCGTGTCGGGCCGCCCCGTCGGATCGCCGGCCGTGGACCATGCGGACGTGCTCGTCTGCATGAACCTGCCCGCCTACGAACGGTTCTTCCAAGACGTCAAACCCGGCGGCTGGTTGATTGCCGATGCGTCGGTTCCGATTTCCGAGCCCCCGGCAGGCGTGCGATTCTTCGCTTTTCCGACGATCCAGTTTGCGACCGAACGCGGCATGCCGCGCTCGGCGAACACCGTCATGCTGGCCGTGCTGGCGGCGTGCGGCGTCACCGGACTGGATCGCACGGTCATCGAGCAGGCGCTCGCCGCGAGCCTCCAGAGGAAGCCGGCGCTCGTCGCGAAAAACCTCGAAATCTTCGCTGCCGCCTATCAACAGACCATGCTTCTGGCTCCCGCCGCGACACGCATGTAAGTCGAACACGATTGCGACTTGAAGCGCCTGGTGGGCGGGGCGGGACTTGAACCCGCACGGCTTGCGCCACAAGATCCTAAGTCTTGCGTGTCTGCCAATTCCACCACTCGCCCGGTGCCACGACACTTCTCCTCAACCCGGCCCATGCGGCGCCCTGAAACGGCACCATGGGTCAAACATCGCCGATGCCCGTGTGCGCGGCTCTTCCGACGTGAAGGGGCGTTAACCCTGACGTTTCAAGCTCGCGCAGAACGCGCTGAAGCGGGACAGCCCGGTTTCAATCACGTCCATCGTGCAGGCGTAGCTGAGCCGGACGCAGCCATCGGCGCCGAAGGCGACGCCGGGGACCACCGCCACGTTATGCTCTTCGAGGAGCCGGCGGGCAAAGGTGACCGAATCGAGCCCGAAAGCCGAGATATCGGGGAAAACATAGAAAGCGCCGGTCGGCCTGGGGCAGATGACACCGGGGATGGCGTCCATCAGTTCATAAATGCGGCGGCGCCGGGCGTCAAAAGCAACCACCATCTCGCGGATCGAGTCCTCTCCCTGTTCGAGCGCGGCGATGGCGCCCCACTGGGCGAATGTGTTGGGCGCCGACGCCGTGTGGCTCTGCAACGCGCCCATGGCCTTGATGAAGGGCTCCGGCGCGGCGGTGTAGCCCAGGCGCCAGCCGGTCATGGAGTAGGCCTTGCTCATGCCGTTGACCGTGATGGTGTTGGCGTACAGTTCGGGCGAAAAGCTTGCCATGCTCGCATGCTGATTGCCGTCGTAGACCATCTTCTCGTAGATCTCGTCTGAGACGATGGTCAGCCCGAGGCGGACCGCCGTCTCGCCGATGGCGCGCAACTCGTCCGGGGTGTACATCGTGCCGGTGGGGTTGCAGGGACTGTTGATCACGAGGGCAACGGCGCGCGACGTCGCGGCTTGCTCGATGGCCGCCGGGGTGACCTTGAAATCGGATGCGGGGGTGGTCGGGACAAAGACGGGGGTGCCGCCCGCGACGCGGATCATCTCGGGATAGCTCAACCAGTAGGGCGCGGGGATGATCACTTCGTCACCCGGATTCAGCAGCGTCTGGAAGACCAGGGCGAGCGAATGCTTGGCGCCGCAGCTCACGATGATCTGCGACGGCTTGTAGACCAGGCCGTTATCTCGCTTCAGCTTGGCGGCGATCGCCTCGCACAGCTTGGGGACGCCGGCCACCGGCGTATATTTGGTCTTCCCCTCGCGCAACGCCGTGATGGCGGCCTCCTTGATGCACGTGGGGGTGTCGAAGTCGGGTTCTCCGGCCGCGAAATCGCAGACGGGGCGCCCTTGGGCGACCAACTGCTTAGCCAGAGCGGCAATGGCAAGGGTGGCGGAGGGGTGGATAGCGAGGATGCTGGAATTGAGTGTTTTCATGGGTAGTAGGTTTTGATCAGTTCTTCAAATTGAGGATCCCGTTCGATGTCGATGATGGCCATTTCCCGGACGGCGTTCTCGGGCGAATCCGAGGCATGCGCGGCATTCACCATGATGTTGGTGCCGAACTCGCGTCGGATGGTTCCGCTGCTGGCCTTGCTCGGGTCGGTTGAACCGAGGACATCACGCGTTTTGTTGACGGCGTTGACGCCCTCGTAAACGATGGCCAGGCATTCTTCCGTCCCTTTCAACTGCTTGATCGCGTCCGAGCAGGAAGAGGGCCTGCGGCCGGTCATGAATTCGATGATGTTCTCAAACTCGAAATTGGCGAAAGCGGGGGCGATCAGCTCGCACAACGACTCCAGACGGTCGGGATCGACCGAAAACCCGAACTCGGTCGACAGCGCCTTGGCGGCACGCGCCTTGCCAAACGCCGGAAAGATCCGCCGCAAATTCTCGCGCACCGGCCCGTAAAACTGTTCGGCCTGGGCCACGCTCATCGCAAACTTCTTCACCGCCACGATGCGCAACCCCGTGCGCGAGAGGAGGCTCATGATGTTGCCCGCGCGCAACGACGGCTGGCGGAAGTTCTCGGGCTTGATCAACACCAGCGTGCGATGTACATCTGCCCCCTCGGGCACGTCGCTGGCGCCACGCACGATGCCCGCCTCCGAATCAAAACGCCGACACCAGATTTTAAGCCATTCGCCCGCGATGCGACGATTGGGCCCGACGATCACGCTCGGCTCGAAATAGAGCACTTTCCCGGATTGCTCGTCACGCACAAAATCACCGAACGTGTCGCGCACGGTCTGACCGTGACCCCAGGTCTGCCGCAAGCTCCCCGTGATCTCATAGATCTTGTTGATGGCATCCTCGCCTTCGAACAAGAGCATCATGCTGCGGTGCGAGCGCCCGATAATCGGATCCGGTGTGTAACTGCGCCGGACGTAAGCCGAGAGCAACGCACACTTCTCCGGATCATCCGGATCATAGGTCTCCAGATAATCGGCGATATTTCCGGCCAATTCACGAGAGGCGCCGAACATTCGCGCGCCGACGAGCTTCAGGTCGGTTTGAACGAGATACCGCGCAATGATCCCCCCCGTTCGCGATTTGCGAATCGAATACGGGTTGATCAGCACAAACGCCAATTCTTTAGCCATGACAATCCTGTTTCGTAGCCGTGTGCGGGAACGACGCACCGGGCAATCAAGCCAGCGCGGGCGTCACACACCCCGCTACCGCATGTCCTGCATAATCCGGGATTTCGTCGGATCATAGCATGTTTCCTGATCCGTTGTCATTCAAAATTGCGCATGCAGAAAGTCCGAATGTGTGGTACTATCACATGACTCTTTGAATGGAGAGGGTGACGGCGCAGGCGATTTGACGCAGGACGCATGCCGTAGCCCATACAGCGGGAACACGCATATGCCCAGAACGCGACGGAGTGAGATCGGGGATCGGATGGTCAAGCGGCTGCCGCGGTATTTGCGGCTGTTGCGGGAGATGCAGGACCGCGGGGAGGTGTTCGCCTCGGGCGCGGCACTGGCCAGAACGTTGGAGATCGACCCGATCGTCGTGCGCAAGGACTTGGCCGGATCGGGCATCCGCGGAACCCCGCGTCTCGGGTTTCCCATCGAGCCGCTGATCAAGGCCATCGAGCATTACGTCGGTTTGAACGACAACACGTCCGCAGTCCTGGCGGGTGTCGGCAGGTTGGGATCGGCCCTGCTCGGCTATTCGGGATTCCGCCAGCACGGCCTTCAGATTGTCGCGGCGTTTGACCAAAACGTCCGACGGGTGGGGCGGCGGGTGTCGGGCGTGACGGTCTATGCCACGGACGAACTGGCCGAAGTCGTCAGACGCCTCAACGTCCGCATCGGGATCCTCACGGTCCCCCAGGAGGCGGCGCAACCGGTCGCCGATGCGATGATCGCCGGCGGAATCCGGGGAATCTGGAATTTCACGACGGTGCAGTTGGTTGTCCCGCCCGACGTGATCATCAAACGCGAGGACTTGGCGTCCAGCCTGGCGGTGCTGTTGCACCGGCTTCATGCGGGATGATAGCGGCTCTCGTACACGCTTGCCAGCACCCCAAAAAACAGCTACTCTAACGCACGCTTTACCCGTCTCGGGGCGGGCTCACGCGCCCGACTGACGTGGCGCGCAAAACGGCTAGGAGAAACACGGTATGTCCCTGCACGGCGATTTCTGGCGGTATTCCGATGACGGACGGGAATTCTCATTCACCCGACGCGACCTCAACACGCCGTGGCGGAATTTTCTTTCGACGGATCACATCAAATCGATCTTCTCGCACACCGGCGCCGGACCCTCGTTCGGACGATGCGCCTACAACGACAGCTTTCTCGCCGACAGCAATCCGCGTTTGGTCTTTGTGCGCGACCCGGAAAGCGGCGCAGCCTGGACCCTCAACGGCACGGACTCCGCCCGGCAACCGGCCGACTGGCAGTGTACGCACGGTTTTGGCTACACCCGGATCCAGTCAACGACCCGCACGATCGCCGGCAGCGTGACCTATTTTGTTCCCGTGGATGAAGCGGTCGAAGTGTGGCGCGTGCGGCTGGAAAACACCGGCACGCAAGCGCGGCGCTTGCAGGTGTTCCCCTTTGCGGTCTGGAGTTTCGGATTGCGCGGCTACGATCAGAATTTCGATGTCGTTTCATTCGCCAACGGCATGATCACCGGACAGTGCAATCACTGGCCCTTTCTGGATTTCCGAAGCACCCATGCCGAGTACAACCGGAATTGGGACCGGCTGGGATTCATGGCGTCCAGCCCGGCGCCGACAGGATTTGACTGCGTTCTGCAAGCGTTTGTGGGCGACGGAGGCTCACCCGTGCGGGCCGCCGCCGTGCAGGCGGGCGCCTGCCGCAATTCCGTCAAACGGGGCACGCCCAGTTGCGGCGCCTTGCAGATCGAAGTGACGGTGGAACCGGGAGCGATCGCCGATGTGGTCATCCTCGTCGGCATGGCTCGTGATGTCGCGGACGCCGACCGGCTGCGCGCGCGGCTGGGGTCGCCCGCTCAGGCCGATGCCGCGCTTGACCGCGTCAAGGACTGGTGGAACGACTATATGGGTCGGATCCGGATCGACCTGCCCGATCGCGACATCACGACCTTCGCCAACGGCTGGAACCGCTATGGCATGTACACGCGCTATTATTACCGGTTCGGCGTGCGCGACACCGCGCAGGACATGGGCGCGTTCGCGACGTTCGATGTTGACCGCGCCAGCGCGCGCATCCAGCGGCTGTATGAAGCCCAGTACCAGGATGGCAGCACCAACCATGACATTGACCAGCTCCATTCGCCGTACCATAAATCCATCAATTCCGACGTGCCGCTTTGGCTGCCATGGGCTGCAGCCATGTACATCCGCGAGACCGGCAACTACGCGATGCTCGACCAGCGCTATCGCTATTTTGACGGCGGCGAGGGCAGCGTCTATGAGCACTGCGTCAAAGCCCTGGATTACATCCGGCGTGAAAGCGGTCGGTTCGGCCTGCCGTATCTGAAATGCGGCGACTGGAATGACTGTCTGATGGGTTCCAGCAAGACGGGTGTGAGCATCTGGCTGGGCATCTTTTACTACATCAATCTGATGGAGATGCACGAACTGGCCGCGCGTACGGATCGAACCGCTGACGCCGCCCGCTTCCTGGCGCAGGCGCAGGCGCTGAAGACGACGATCAACGCGAAAGGATGGGACGGCCGCTGGTATCTGCGTGGCTTCGACGATGACGGCGGTGTGATCGGCGGGCACACGGAGCAGGAGGGACGCATTTACCTGAATCCGCAATCCTGGGCGATTCTGGCGGGGATCGCCCCCGAAGACCGCGCCCGCATGAGCATGGAGGCGGTGGAGGAGTTGATGGACACCCCCGTGGGTATTCCGCTCCTGGCGCCCCCCTATACCGAAACCCAGACCCGAATTGGCGTCATCAGCCGGATGGCGCCGGGCGAACATCACAACGGCGGCGTTTGGAATCATGCCGACACCTGGGCGATTCTGGCGGAATGCAAGATCGGCCGCCCCGATCGCGCCCTGGAACTCTACCGCAAACTCCTGCCCCCCTACCTGAGCCAGAAATGGGCGGAATGTACGTCCGAGCCGTACGCCTACACCTCTTATACGAATACGGAGATGTCCGGAGAGCTGGGACGAACGGGTGTCGCCTGGAACACCGGAACCGTCTGCTGGATGTACCGCACGCTGCTGGAAGGCTTCGCAGGAATCACGGCGGAATACGACGGATTGCGCATCGCGCCCAGCCTGCCGTCCGAATGGCGGAAACTGACCGTCAGGAGACCCTTCCGAGGCTGCGTCTTCACCATCACGATCGAAGATCCCGACGGCGCATCCCGGGGTGTGAAATCAGTGACCGTCAACGGCAAACAGATATCCGGAAACCTCATCCCCTTGCAGACGTCCGCGCGGGAGGCCGATGTCCGCGTCGTGCTCGGCGCATCCGCATAGCCCCCCACCCCGCGAGTCGCAAAACAAATTTGACCTTGGCGTCGATTCCGCGTATCGTTTGCGAACCCTGTACTGCAGGCGCAAGGAGCGTGATGGTCGGCGGCAATGACAATCGTAAATCGGTGCTAAACGAGGCGGGCCGTTTCCGGTCGCGTTTCCGTCGTGCGTTGGTGTTTCGCGGAGCCGCCTTGGGCGCACTCGCCGGATCGTCCGCCGCCGGTCTGCTGACGCTGGCGGGCCGCTTCCTGGGCCTGCCGCAAGCGGCTGCGGACCGGGGTCTGCTGCTCGCGGCCGTCACGGGGGGAAGCGCCGTCATCGCGGGCCTCGCGGCCATGCGCCGAACCCCTCCCCTGCCGGCATGCCTCGCGGCGTTGGACGCCGCAGGGCGCGCTGGCGGACTCGTGATGAGCGTCGGTTTGGCCGGAGCCGATGCGTGGAATCCGGCTGTGCCGCAGCCGCCCCGCGTCGTGTGGCGGAGCCCGCGGGTGACGGGTGGTCTCGCTCTTTCTTCGGTCTTCTGTTTGTTGGTCGCGCTGCTGCCCCAACGCCTGTTCATCGGCCTTGCGGGAGGCGGAAGGCCGACCGTTGCGGCGGTGATCGAACAGACTGCGGCCCGCGTCGCCCGCATCGAAGCGGAATGCCTCCTGCCCGAACAGACCGCCGCCGCCATCAGCAATCAGTTGGCCGAAATCAGCCAGACCGGTGATGCCGCCGACCCCGCCCGCACCCTCGATGCGCTGGATCACATCGCCGAGGAGTTGACGCGAGCCGCCGACGCGCAGGCCGACGCGCTGGCCGAGGAACGGAACGCGTTGCAAGCGGCAACGGCGCTGGCTGCGGAACTGGCCGCGCACCTGGATTCCGGCCCTCTGGCCGACACGCTCGCCACGACCGCCGCCGACGCGCTGGCGCAAATGCTGTCACAATCCCCGATTCCGGCTTCTCTCGCCAGCAATCTGCTGGCCGCGGCGCTCGGACCTGACGGCCTTTCAGCGGCCGGACTCCAGGACATGGCCACGCTGTTGCGCGAGGCGGGAGCGATGAACGAGGCGCGCCTCGCACGGCTCGGCGAACTGCAACGGGTTGAAGCCTCGGCCTGCCGTCGCAGCGACGGATCCTGCACCAACGCGGTGGCGTGCTCTGGCGCGCTGGCCCGGCTCCTCGACGAGGAGGGCCCGGCGGCCGAGGCGGCGGCCTGCCTCGCGGCCATCTGCGCGGCACCGGGATCAGGCGGCATCAGTCGTGGCCGGGGTGACGCGCCGCTCACCTGGACCGACCCCTCCACGCGCGAACACGCGGCATTCAAAGAAACTGTTTTGAGCGGTCGGATGCCCCGCGCCGATGAGGCGCGCCTGGAGGGACTTTCAGCGGCAGTCCCCGACGTGCCCGACGCCCCCGCAGCGACCGCCGCCGGCGCGCTCTCCACGCACGCCGCCGCCCAAGGCACCACCCCCCAGGTTATTGTGCTTCCCCGCCACCGCGAAACCGTGGCACGGTTTTTCGAGCCCTGATACGAAAGGAATGCAGATGCAGATGCACCTATTGACACCGCAGGAGATCGCGCCCGCCAGCGAGGCGCTGCAGCAGACACTCGCACAAATGAACCGCATGCTGCTCGGACGCGAGGCGCTGCATCGGCTGGTGCTCACCGGCATTCTGGCGCGCGGTCATATCCTGCTCGAAGGGCTGCCCGGCCTGGGCAAAACGGCGCTGGTGAAGGCCCTGTCGGACATTCTGCGCCTCCGCTTCAAGAGGGTCCAATTCACGCCCGACCTGATGCCGGGCGACATTCTGGGCGCGCACATCCTGCAACAGGCGGCCTCCGGCGCGCGCGAACTGGTGTTTCAGCCCGGCCCGGTCTTCTGCAATATCCTGCTGGCCGACGAGATCAACCGCGCCTCACCCAAGACGCAATCCGCGATGCTGGAAACCATGCAGGAACGTTCGGTCACGCTGCTCGGAACCACCCGGCAGCTCCCCCTCCCTTTCTTCGTGCTCGCGAGCCAGAATCCGATCGAACTGGAAGGAACCTATCCGCTCCCCGAAGCGCAGTTGGACCGTTTCCTGTTTCGACTCAATGTCGGCGATTTGCCGACTGAGACGCTGGTTGACATTCTGACCGGACGCCGCCACGGAACGGTTCCCGAGCCCTCGTGGACACTCCCGAAGGAGACCCTGGAAAGCTGCTTCGCCATCGTCGACCAGGTGGTGCTCCCCGATGCCGTCGCCCGGTGGATCGCCCGACTGGTGACCGCCACCCACCCCGGCGCCGCAGAAGCGACGCCGCGCGTCAGGACGTATGTGCGCTACGGCGCCTCCCCGCGCGCGGCGATCGCCCTGGCTGAAGCGGCGCGCGCGGCGGCGCTGCTCGATGGACGGCCATCGGTGGGATTTGAAGATGTGCGGATGCTGGTTGAGCCGGTCCTCAATCATCGCCTGATCCTCAATTACCAGGCGCGGCTGGACCACGTCACGGCGTCGGCGCTGTCGGAGGAGCTTGCATCGGCGCTGGATGTCGCCGGGATGCGGCTGCCGGAGGGGGTGGAGGTGAAGGCGTGAAAAAAGGCAGTTGGCTGGCGGGCGCAAGCCCCGGTGTCCGCGCGCTGGCGGCGGTTTGGTTCGTGTGGGCGGCCGGTCATGCCGTGGCGCAGGTGACGGCGCTGCCGGGCGGGCTGACCCTCACGGATATGACGTTGCGCCCGAACCTGTGGGCCCACGGCGTCGTCGAACGCCGCTACGTGATCGAGAATCCAACGCCTTTCACGCACACCGTGACGCTCGACATCCCGGGGCGACCCTATTCAGGATCCGAGTTGCAGTCCCTTGCCGAAACGGTGGTGGTCGGTCCGGGCACCCGCGCGTCGGTCGCCATGACCCAACCGCCGGTGGGCATGTCTGGTTCCGGCACGGTGGGAGTCCGGGTCAAGGGGAAGCCGCAGCTATTGCCCTCCTCCCCCGCGCCCTCCTTCGAGATCTACCCGAACAATCCGTTGCCATCGATCCTGGTCTCCAAGGGACTCTCCGCCGAGGCGTTGAAGGCTCGGATGGTCGCATGCGCCCCGGAAGAGGCCGGCGGCAGATCGGGGTATTCCCGTTCCTGGCGAGGCGTCACCGCAGAGGAGTTCGCCACGCAAAATTTCACCCGCCAGCGCATGGAGGAACTCCAGCCGTTCCGGTTCGAGGGGGAGGGTGCGGCCTGGCCGGACCACTGGCTGGCCTTCAGCGCGTTTGACGGATGCGTGATCGCCGCTGCGGACGATGAAAAGATGCCGGTCGAGGCGCGCAACGCGTTGCGGGCGTATGTGGCGGCGGGCGGCCATCTCCTGTTTACGGGGCGGGACGCGCTTCCCGAGGGATGGATCGAAACGGGCGGTGAAACGCCGCGCCGTCTCGAAGGTGAATCGTGGACCGAGGCACGCTACGGTTTCGGCACGGTGAGCGTGACGGGGATGCGGAATTTCGCGGAGTTCCAGAGCAACGACGTCGTACGGCTCAGCCGCGCGTGGCACATCGCCAGCCACCCGTGGCTCGGTATTCGCAATTCGGCGCCCGCCTGCATCACCGAAATCCCCGTGATCGGCAACCTGCGTGTTCCGGTCAACCGCTTTCTGCTGATCCTGCTGATATTCACGTTGATCGCGGGCCCCGGCGCCGTCATCGTGACCGGCCGCACCAACCGGAGGATCTGGCTTCTGGTGCTGGTGCCTGCCGTGTCCATCCTGTTCAGCGCCGCGATCCTGGTCTACGCGCTCGTGTCGGAAGGGATCACGCCCTCGCTGCGGCGGCAGGCGGTGACGCTGCTCGATCAAACACAGCGACGGGCGGTGACGCTCGGCGCGGTGGGCGTCTATGCGCCCACCGCGCTGCGGGACGGACTCCATTTCGACCGCGGCACGGAGGTGTCGCCGCTGTCGGCGGTCCGTTCGGCGCGGATTACCTGCGGTCGGGATCAGCACTATGCCGACGGGTGGAGCACACCGCGCCTGCCGGCGTTTTTCCGGCTGCGCCGCAGCGAGGAACGCGCCGAGCGCCTCCTCATCGAGGATCTGGGCGAAGGCCGGGCCGAAGTCGTCAACGCCCTGGGCGCGCCGATTCTGCGGCTGCGGCTCTGCGACCGCGAGGGGCGCCTCTACGAAGCGCGCGATCTGGCTCCCGGCGAGAAGCGTCTGCTGACCACAACGGGGACGCGACCGGCCGATGCGCCGTCCGCCAGTGATGCGCTGCGAACGGTTTATCAGAGCCCGCTCCCCGGCTGGGGGCTTCCCGATCTCGCAAAAAAAATGCTGCAGGGCACGGACGCACCGAGCCCCGGGGCGTATGTGGCGGTGCTTGATGGATGCCCCTTCCTGGAAAATCCCCTGGCCTACTGTCGGACCCGGGAGACCTCACAATCAATCGTCGCCGGAACGTTCTGAAAAGCCATGATCATTGAAATTAACAACCTGGTGCGCCATTTCGGCAAGGTGAAGGCTGTGGACGGCGTGTCGTTCACCTTCGGCACGGGCGAGGTGGTGGGGTTTGTCGGCCCCAACGGCGCGGGCAAGACCACGGCCCTGCGCATTCTCGCCACACTCGACGAACCGACTGCGGGCGATGTGCTGATTGACGGCGTGTCGGTCTGCGACTATCCCGAGCACGCCCGGCAGCAGATCGGCTACATGCCCGACGCCTTGCCGGAGCATGCCGACATGACGGCGCACGAATACGTGGACTTCTTCGGTCGCGCGTTCGGTTTCCGCGGCGCGGCGCTGCGCGAGGCGGTCGATGAGGTCGAGACGTTCACCGGGCTCGATCCGATCCGCCACAAGACCCTCAAGAGCCTGTCCAAGGGGATGAAACAACGCGTGAGCCTGGCGCGGGCGCTGGTTCACCGTCCGTCGCTGCTGGTGATGGACGAGCCCGCCAACGGCCTCGACCCGCGGGCGCGCATCGAACTGCGCGAGTTGGTGCGGGCGCTGGCCGAGAGCGGCAAAGCGATCCTCATCAGCTCGCACATCCTCGCCGAACTCGGCGAGATGTGTTCGAGCGTGGTGATCATCGAGCGCGGCGTGCTGGTCGGCAAGGGGACAGTCGAACATCTGGCCAACACGGGCCGCCCGACCCAGCGGTTGCTGGTGCGGGCGCTCACACCGCCGCCCGAGGCGCTGGTGCGGATGTTGCTGGAACTGCCTGGCGTGACGGATGCGCAGATCCGCGGCGACCGCTGCACGGCGGATGTCACGGTAGGCAGTGATGCGGCCGCCGACGTGCTGACCGCCCTCGTGCAGCGGGGGGTGCGCGTGGCCGAGTTCCGTCAGGATCAGATCGGACTGGAGGATGTCTTCATGAAGGTCACCCGGGGGGACGTGGCATGAGCAACGCAATGAATCCGGTGACGTTGAAAGAACTCCGCCAGATGGTGCGCAGCCGCCTCGTGGCCGCCGGGCTGATCGGCTTTCTGACGGTTGCGCTCATCGCCGTCACCCTGGTGCTGCTGAGCTCGCGGGAAGAATTGCAGCGCGGCATCTCCCTTGGCGAACAGGGTCTCGGTCAGTCTGTGTTCCATTCGGTCTATTTCGTGCTGACGGTGGTGCTGCTGTTCTGCGCCCCCTTCTACGTGGGCATCCGCATGGGGGCCGAGCGGAGCGGCGAGAATCTCGACCTGCAATACACCACGATCCTGAAACCCCGGCAATTCGTCGACGGCAAGGCGGCATCGGCTTTCGTCCTGATCCTGCTCTTTGCCAGTGCCGCGCTGCCGTTCCTGTCGCTCTCGTATTTGCTGCGCGGGCTGGACGTCTTTCAGGCCCTGCTGGCGACGCTGATGCTGATCGTGGTGGCCGTCTGCTGCGTGTATGAGGGGCTCTTCCTCGCCGCCGCCACCCCCTCGCGCGTGTTCCGGGTGATCATCCTGCTGGCCGCGCTCGTGTTTCATGCCACGCTCGTCGGCATGGTCAATGCGGGCGGCGCGGCGATGGTCTCGTTCGGCTCGCACATCTCGTTCGCAACGTGGTCCGGCTGCGTGTGGCCCGCGCTGTTCCTCGCCGGCTGCGCCAGCGCGTGCCTGCTGCTGCGCGCGGCGACCACCTCGTTGATCATGCCGCCGCCTGCCAACCGCGCGCCCCCGGTACGGGTCTGGATCACGGGCCTCTGGATCGCCTGGGGCGTGATCGCCGCCTTCTCCGCGTGGGTGGATCGTGAAATCGACTATCTCTACATGTGGGCGATCGTCAGTATCATTGTAATGGCGGTTTTATCAGGCATCTCCGCTTCGTTTGCGCCGGGGTACAGCAGGCGGGTGCTCGGCGAAATTTCACCCCATCGGCTGGCGCGACTCCGGCACTTCGTGTTCTTCTCCGGGGCCGAAAACGGGATGATCTGGGCGTTGCTGCCGGGCCTGGCTTCCCTGCTGGCGGCACGGCTGGCCGAGCAGATCGGCCTATTCGGCTGGACGCCGTCAAAAGATATGAATGCGCTGCGCCTGACGGGTTTCTTTTTGTATCTCACCGCCTATGTCTGGTCGATTCGCGCGCTGTGGCGGCTGGGTCTCCACAAATGGATCACGTACCGTCTGGCGGGGGTCATTGCGGCCGTCCTGATCCTCCTCGGCTGGGCGCTGCCCGCCCTGATCGCGCTGGGAGATGCGACGGGTGGAAGCGACGCCGCCTGGCGCGTCGGCAATATCTTCGCCGTGTTCACGGAGGACCCGCCGGAAATTCCCTTTCTGGTGTCGATCGCTGGCGTGTGGGCCGCGATCGCCCTGATCGCCAACCTGCCGGGGCTGCGTGCTGCCGCGCGGCAGTTTGCCGCGCGTGGGTCGTCCGGGCCATTCGGAACGTCCGGCCCCACCGCTCACGCCACCGACAACGCGGCAGCGGCTAATCTCACCCCATGACAGACACCGTTTCCATTCGTGAGGGGCTGCTTGCGGGTCGGGCGCTCGGGCTCCGCTACCGGCTGGCGCTGCCACGCGCGGCGTTGCGCGGCCGCAACGGGGTCCGGCTGGGGGTGCAGGCGGGCGCCTCGCTCGATTTTCACGATTACCGCGACTATCATCCGGGCGATGACCTGCGACACCTCGATTGGGGCGTGTACGCCCGCAGCGACAAGGAGGTGGTCCGGCTGTTCCGCGAAGAGGTGGCGCCGCATGTGGACGTGGTGCTGGACGCGTCGCGCTCGATGCGGCTGGACGATTCCGCAAAGGCCCCGGCGGCGGTGGCGGTGGCCGCCGCCTGCGCGGCCGCCGCTGACAACGCGCACTGCAGCCATACGGTGTGGCTCGCGGGTGAGCGGATGGAGGATCTGCCCGGCTCGCGCGGGGATCCGGCCGTGTGGCAGGAACCGGCCTTCGACGCGACCGTGTCGCCCGCATCCGCGATCCTGCACGCCCCCCCGCCCGCGTGGCGCCGCCATGGCGTGCGGGTGCTGATCAGCGATCTGCTGTGGCCCGTCGAACCCGACGACATTGTGCGGCGGCTCGCTGACGGTGCCGCGGCGCTCACGGTCATCCAGCTCCTGGCGCGCGCAGAAGAGGCCCCCGATTGGCGCGGCCCGTGCCGGTTGGCCGATGTCGAGACGGGCGAGTATGCCGACCTGCTGGTTGACGCAACAGCGTGTGCGGCGTATGTCGCGGCGCTGGCACAACACCGCGAAGGGTGGAGTGCGGCGTGCCGCCGCTACGGCGCGACGTTCGTATCGGTCACCGCGGAACGCCTGGCCGAGAACGGCCGTCTCGTCGCCCTCGAGACGTGCGGACTGCTGGAGGCGGGATAGCATGCTGTTCGCATTTCCATATGCCCTGGCGGGGCTGGCGGCACTGATCGGACTGGTGGCGGTCTACACGTTCCGCGCCCGGTTTCGGCGGCGTCCGGTTTCGAGTCTCATGCTGTGGCGCCAAACGGTCCGTCCACGTCAGGGCGGCGCGCACCGCGATCGGCTTCGCCTGCCGCCGCTGTTCTACATCGAACTGGCGGCCTTGGCCGCGCTGGTTGCGGCAGCACTCGGCCCACACGTCTTGCGGCCGGGGCTCGGCACGGTAACGGTGGTGTTTGACACCTCGCTTTCGATGGCCGCGCGCGATGCCTCGGGCATGTCGGCGCAGGAGCGGGCGGTCCGGGCGATGCGGAACGAAGTCCGGGGCGACCGCTATGCGCGCGCCCGGGTGCTCCTCGCCGGAGCGGGCGGCCCCGAAGCGCTCGGCACCGTGCAACCCGGACGGGCGGCCACACGACTGGCGGAAACGGCGTGCGTAGGTCCTTCCGATTCGCTGCACGTCACGTTGGCCCGCGCCTGTGAAATCTCCGGTCCGTCCGACACCGTGCTGGTGCTCACCGACCGGCCACCCGCCGTCGGTGAGGCATTGCGGCCGGGGGTCCGGTGGCTCGCCTTCGGGTCCGTCGAGGCCAATGCGGGCATTGCCTATGCCGATCGTTCAGTGCGGGGGGACGGCACCGAAGCGTTGTTGATCGAGATTGCCAGCTTTGCCCGCCCGGAAAAGCGGGTGCCGGTGCGGGTCGTGACGTCCGAGGGAGGGACGACGCTGTTCGCCGACCAGGTCGACACGGGTGACGGCGGAACCGGCCGCCTCGTGATTGATCTGCCACCGGAAACGCCTGCCGTCACGATTGAACTGCCGGCCGACGCCCTCGCCACGGACAACCGCGCGGTGCTGATCCCGGAAACGCCGCGTCCGGTCACGGTGGCGGTGCGGGTCGACGACACGGGACTGCGGCGGACAGTGGAACGCGCGCTCACGGCAACCGGGCGCATCCGTCTGGACGGTGGGCCCCCGCAACTGGTGTTCACGGACCGTGCGCAAGACGAACCGGATGCGCCCTGGCAGGTGGTTTTCACCATCCCCGAAGCGCCGCGTTTGCTGCGCGGGCCTTACCTGGCGGATCGTTCGCATCCGCTGCTGGAAGGGATCTCCTGCGACGGGCTGGTGTGGCCGGCGGGAACCAACGTCCTCCCCGGCCACGTGCTCCTCTTCGCCGGTTCCGTCCCGTTGCTGAGCGTGGATGCGGGGCCGCGCCGGGCGCCTGTGATTCACCTCGTGACGGCTGGCGCGAATGACGCCTTGTACCGGACGACGGCCTGGCCCGCACTGGTGTGGAACCTGGTGCAGCTCTGCGCCGAGACGCAGCCCGGCCCGCCGGCGCGAAATATTCGCGCCGGCATGACGTCGACCTTTACCACGGCACGGGGCGCGACGGAATCGGTGTTCGAGACCCCCCGCGGCACGCTGACCCTGCGCGCGCGCGGCGGCCGTACGATCTGGACGCCCACCGTACCCGGCCGTTACGGCATGCGGATGCCAGACGGCCGCACCGAGCCCTTCGCGGTCACTATTTTCGCGCCGGGCGAGTCCGATCTGAGCGGCCGGATGTCCGGTCGCTGGGAGGGCCCGCAGGATGATGAGCGGCTCCGTCGCACACACCGGTCTTTCGCCTGGCTGGCCGGCCTCATCGCGCTGTTGCTGATCGGGATTCACCACAGCGTGGTGTGGCGCGGAGGAAAAGGCCTTTAGGCTCCTGACACGATGATGACACTCCTACAACCCACCCTGCTTCTCCTCGTGCTGCCCTGTCTGGCGGCGCTCTGGGTCTGGCGTCTGCCGGGCCGTTTGCTCACCCCGTTTCGAGCGGCGGTCTATGTCGCGGTCGCACTCGCGCTGGCGCAGCCGGCCCTGCTGTTGCGGCGCGGCGGCGGCACGGTGGTTGTGGTGGCGGATCGCAGCGCGTCGCTGCCGCCCGGCGCGGGCGCCAGGCAGGAAGCCCTGATCCGAAGCGTACAGGCGGCGCAACGGGCCGATGACCGTGTCGGCGTGGTTTCTTTCGCCGCACGGGCGGTGGTGGAACATCCGCCGCAGCCGTCGACTTTCGGCGGTTTTTCGACCCTGCACGATCCGCACGCGTCCGACCTGTCGGAGGGACTCCAGGCGGCGCTCTCGCTGATTCCGCCCGATGCGGCAGGACGCATTCTGGTATTGTCCGATGGCCATTTCACAGGCCGTGACCCACAGGAGGCGGCCGGGATCGCGGCGTCGCGCGGCATCGCGATTGACTACCGCCTCCTGACACGCGGCGCCGCCGGTGATACGGCAGTGGCACAGGTGGACACCCCGCACGAGGTGCGGGCGGGCGAGGCGGTGCTCGTCACGGCCTGGATCGATTCACCGGTCGAACAAGACGTCGCCTTCTCGTTGCGGTGCGGCGCGCAGCTTGTGGCGCAGGGCGCGCGGCGTCTGCCGCGCGGACGCACTCCGCTCGTGTTCCGTGATTTGCCAAAGGCTGGCGGCGGCACGGTGCGGGGGTATGCCGTCACGGTGGAGGGGGCCGGCACGGATCCCATTCCGGAGAACAATACGGCACGGTTCCTCGTGCGCGTGGCCGGCCGCAAACCGCTGATCTGCGTGCCGGCGTCCCCCGGGTCAGGGCTTCCGGCGCTTCTCGCGGCAGGCGGCGTCGAGGTGGAGGTGCGCGCGCCCGAGGCCCTGGACGGCGGGGTGGAGGCGTTATCCGGGTATGCGGGGATCGTGATCGAGAATGTCCGCGCCGATCGGCTCGGACACAACACGCTACAGATGATCGAAGCGTGGGTGCGCCATGCGGGCGCCGGTTTGCTGATGACGGGCGGTCGCAATGCGTTCGGTGTCGGCGGCTATTTTCGTTCGGCGTTGGAATCCGCGCTGCCGGTTTCGATGGAGCTGCGTCGCGAACACCGCAAATTTTCCATGGCCATCGTCGTGGCGCTGGACCGGTCGGGAAGCATGGCGGCGCCGGTTGACGGCGGAAAAACCAAGATGGACCTCGCGAATCTGGGAACGATGGAGGTGCTCAACATGCTGAGCGGCCAGGACGAGATGGGCGTCATTGCCGTTGACAGCCAACCGCATCGTGTCGTCGGCCGGGCGCCGGTCGAGACCCTGCGCGGAGATGAGCGGCGCATCCTCGGCATTCAATCGATGGGCGGTGGCATCTTCATTTACGAAGCCTTGAAGGCCGCCGCCCGGGAACTCGCGGGCTCGAAGGCGGGGGTTCGTCATATCCTGCTGTTCGCCGACGCCGCCGACTCGGAAGAGCCTGGAAAATACAAGGATCTGCTTCAGGCGGTTACAGCGGAAGGAATCACGGTAAGCGTGGTAGGACTGGGGACGACGGCAGATGTCGATGCGGCGTTGTTGAAGGACATCGCCGAACGCGGCGGTGGCCAGAGTTTCTTCACTGACAATGCGCACGAGGTGCCGCGGCTGTTCGCGCAAGACACGTTTATGGTGGCGCGTAACACGTGGGTGACCAATGCCGTCACACCCCGTTTTACCGTGGCATTACCGCAGCTCTCCGATGTGCTGCCCTCCGATGCGCCCCCCCTGGGGGGGTACAACCTCTGCTACCTGAGGGCCGGGGCGACGGCGGTCGCGGTCACCTCCGACGAGAACGAGGCGCCCGTGGTCGCGTTACGCAGGCATGGAACAGGACGGGCGGTGGTCTTCACGGGCGAAGCGGACGGCGCGGACGCCGGCCCTTTCGCGAGCTGGGATGCGACCGGCGAATTCTACGGCGCGCTCGCGCGCGCCTGCGCCGGTCCGCGCGAGGACGGGGTTGAGGGGTTGCTGGCGGTGCAAACGCCGATTTCCGGCGGCGTGCGCATTACGGTCTATGCCGACACGCGCCGGCCCGAACTGCGCGGCCTGGACGGCGTCGCGGTGGAGGTGTTGCGCCATCGTCCGGGCTTCGCGCCGCAAGCCGAACGGCTGCCGCTGCCCTGGCGAACGGCCGACACGCTGGCCACCGAGATTTCCCTGACGGGCGGCGAGACGCTGCTTGCCACAGTGGCTTATCCTAACGGCCGCACCGAGACACTGGCCCCGATCTGCCTGCCCTACTCGCCGGAATACGCCCCCGCGGCACGCGTCGCCGGACCGGCTGCGCTCGCCGCGCTGGCCGAGGCGACGGGCGGGGTGCAACGGGTCGACACGGGAAACGTCTGGCAGGCGATTCCGCGCGGCAGGCGGCAGGTGCCACTCGCGCCGCTCCTCTATCTGATCGCCGCGTTCCTCTTCCTCATCGAGATCTTTGAGCGACGAACCGGCTGGTTGGATGCCCGGCTGCGGCGTCGGGTCACGGCTTCGCCCCATCCTCAATCCGAGGCAACCGCGCCTGCCGACCCCGGCCACGTCCGGGAGATCCGCCCGCCATCCACGCCGCCCACCACGCCCCTCGCCACGTCCTTCGCCACGCCACCCGCCACGCCCACGCCTGCTGGCGTCCCCGTAACACCCGAGGAAAGCCCCCTCACGAAGGCCAAACGCCGGGCCCGCGAACGGACCGGCTGACGGACGGACGGGAAACGACACGTTCGTGGTCCTGCACGAGGGTCACGCACGCTTCGGAAACTGCCCCACCCGTCCTCCCGGCAGGTCATGCCGGGCGCATGGCAGTTCTGATGAGGGGTACTCCTTAATCGTAATCCTAATCTTAATCTTAATCCTAATCTTGATCCTAATCTTAATCTTAATCTTAATCTTAATCTTAATCTTAATCCTAATCCTAATCCTAATCTTGATTCTAATCTTAATCTCCTGGTGGAGAACGGATTACGATTAGGATTACGAATCAACGACCTCATCAGAACTGCCATGCGCCCGTGCATGCCCCTTCATTCAAAAAGGGATGGACACAGCGCCTCAATATGTGAGACAGTGCGTGTCTATTGCTGTGCGGGATGCGTGCATTTCGCCTGGCAGAGCGGTGCGACGATGAAGACGAAGGGACGCGCTCCCATGCTTCGCTGATTTGGGGAACTGCGACGTCACCGGAGGATCCCAGCCGCCAGACGGCGGCGCCGATACCCCGATTGTGTGGAACTGGATGCCAAGACAGGACACCTGCAGGATCACATGACCGAACAACGAGAAGGGCCGCAGGCGGCATCGGACGTCGAGAGCGGGGCGCGCGACATCGTAATCCGCGCGCTTGGCGTGAAGCGTTACTACGGCACCGGCGACGTGGTAACCAAGGCGCTTGACGGTGTCACGCTGACCGTGTATCGCGGCGAGTATCTCTCCATCATGGGGCCTTCGGGCTCCGGAAAATCGACGCTTTTCAACATGATCGGAGGCATCGACACCCCGACCGAGGGCATGGTGTTCATTGACGAGATCGACGTGGCGCGGCTGGATGCGTTCGAGATGGCCTGGATGCGCTGCAACAAGATCGGCTACATTTTCCAGTCCTACAACATCCTGCCGACTCTCACGGCGCTCGAGAACGTGACCCTGCCGATGCGCTTTGCCGGGTTGTCGCCGGACGAGGCCCGCGAAAAAGGCGCCGAGATCCTGCGAGCGGTCGGGCTGGGCGACCGGCTGTTTCACCGGCCCTACGAGCTTTCGGGTGGCCAGCAACAGCGGGTCGCCGTGGCCCGCGCCATGGCCAACGATCCGGTGATCATTCTGGCCGACGAACCGACCGCCAACCTGGATGTCGACACGGGCGCGGAGATCATCGAGCTGCTGTGCGAGTTGAAGCGTGACCGGGGGCTGACCGTGATCTCCGCCACGCACGACATGAAGATGCTGAACGTGTCGGACCGCATTCTGTGGATCCGCGACGGGCGCGTGCAGCGTCTGGAAGAGCGGCGGAACTTGGACATCCAGATCGGGACGGTCGCGGCGCGCGGGAAGGGAACGAAGGGGAAAACACCGTGACCAACGCCCAATCCCAGTCCCAGATTCCACGCCAGACCCCGCTGTCCTGGCGGATCGTTCTGCGGGTCAGCCTGGCCGGCATGCGGCGACGCATGATGCGTTCGGTCGTCACCGTGAGTTGCGTCGTGCTGGCGCTGGCCTTCCTGGCCTACATGCTGGTGTTGGCGGATATCACCCAGGCGCTGGTCGAACTGAACAACCCGAAGCTCAACATCCTGCTGCAGGAGCGGGGCGTGGACATCTTTGCCGCCTCGCAGATGGACCCGATGACGATCCTGCTGATCGGGCTGGCGTTGTTGACCTGCGCCGTCGGCATCGCCAACTCGATGCTGATGTCGGTGACGGAGCGGGTGCGAGAAATCGGCACGCTGAAGTGCCTGGGCGCGCAGGACCGTTTCATCGTAAAGAGCTACCTGGTTGAATCGACGTTGCAGGGATTTCTCGGGGCAACCGCGGGGGTTGTGCTGGGCTGCGCGATAGCCGTGGCCGCATCCGCCGCAACGTTCCCAGGCTACGTTCTGTCTTCGTTCCCAGCCGTCATGGTTCTGCGCTCCCTGATCGTTTCGCTTTTCATCGGGCTGGTCATCGCCGTGGGGGCCTCCATCTGGCCCGCCGCCGTCGCGGCCCGAAAGCGCCCGGTGGATGCATTGAGGGTGGAGGAGTAATGGCGGATTCACTCATATCCGTTCGCGG
>Ga0268276_1000920_pt1 | contig 31638 bp, 29 predicted proteins | sample saktaG_4_FD_190145 | JGI IMG/M metagenome (GOLD analysis project Ga0268276, IMG submission 190145) | Saline water microbial communities from Sakinaw Lake, British Columbia, Canada - sak_2010_1_5_45m | ecosystem: Environmental > Aquatic > Non-marine Saline and Alkaline > Saline ...
TCTGAAGACTCTTGGATTTTCTCAAAAAATTCTGAATGCTTTTTCAACTGTTGGAAGAGAAGAATTTCTTTCTTCTGAACTTGAATCCCAAGCATATGAAGACACTGCTCTGCCAATTGGAAAAGGACAGACAATTTCCCAGCCATATACAATAGCCCTGATGCTTTCTGAACTTAATTTAAAAAAAGGACAAAAAATTTTAGAAGCTGGTTCTGGCTCAGGATATGTTCTTGCTTTAATTTCTTCTATTGTTGGAAAAAGTGGAAAAGTTTTTGGTTTAGAATTAATTAATGAATTAGCGAAAAAATCAAAGAAAAGTCTTGTAGGTTACAAAAATGCTAGAGTATATAATAAGAATGGCTATAACGGACTTCCAGAAGAAGCTCCTTTTGATAGGATTATTTTAAGTGCTGCAGTAAGAGAAATACCTAAAAAACTTTTAGAACAATTAAAAGACAATGGAATTCTTGTTGCACCAATTGGGCCGAGATTCGAGCAAAAAATTACAGTATTTCAAAAAAAAGCTAATGAGATAATAAAAAAAACCGAGATACCGGGATTTATTTTTGTGCCTTTTGTAGAAGGAGCAAATTAATCCTAATTTTTGTTACTTCTTTAAAAGAATGACGGAATAGGAACATTTATAAATTTTAAATTTGTAGGAAAAAAATGACAAAAACAAAACTTCCAACATTTTCAGGAAAACCCTTAATTGAAATTCCAGCATTTATTCCAAGTGCTAACTTTCTTAAAGGAGATTTTGGAAAAGCTTTTCTTGAAGAATATCAAGAAAGAGTAAAATCTGATTATAATGGAAATTCTAATTTAAAAGTTCTTAAATATGAAGATAATGTTGTAAAAGGCTCAAATCCTTTCGTTGTTGTTCTTGCAAATCAGATTTTAAGACAGGAAGGATTAAGAACAGCAACACAGGCAGACCTTGAAAAAGCTTTAAGAGTTGGTGCTTTAAATTTGAGAGGATTTTATGAAGACACTGGTTTGGTTTTAAGAAGTGAAGAAGATAAAGATTATTCTAAAAATACACCTTTAGCAAAAGACCTTACTGAACAACTTAAAGAAAGAAGGATTAAATTCAGTCCTAAAAATCCCATAATGATTCCTTTAATAGGATTTGAACTTGAAACTGAAGAAAATCAATATGGCTTAACATTCAAATTAAGAAAAGATGCAGAAATTTATGAATCTCTAGTATTAGCTAAGGGTGGACAATTTAGTTCACAAGATATTGATGAAAAAACAGGACTTCCAAGACAAATTGGGAATGGGAACAGAACTCTTTATACAAGAGATTCTGGTCTTTCCGGGTTGATCCTGGACTATGGTTTGGATTTGGACTACGACGGCAGGGACTTGGACGGCTCGGACGCTTACGGTAGGGTGGTTGTTGTGAGTGGCGAAGCCACTTCGCAGGAAAAATCTAAAAAATAGAATTAACAGGTTTTCTAATAAAAAATTTGATTAAGAAAAAATTCCAGAAATTTTCCAAGAGTGAAACGCATATGCAAAATGGGCCAATAGCTTTAATTTAATACTTAAAATATATTCAGAAATTATTAAAAATCTGGCTTCTAAAAAATAAACCTATGGCTAGGTCATTAAAAAAATAAAAAAAAGAAAAAGAAAAATTAAAAAATTTAATAATAACTTTCGCTAAATTCTTCGGATTTTTGAGGTTTCTTTCCGAGCAAGACAATCAATACAACCAGCAATACAATAAAAATTATTGCTAGAACAATTGTCAAGACAACGATTGGACTTGTAATGCCTTCTCCACCAAAAGACTTAGAAAAACTTACAGTGCTAATGAATGCTCCATCAGAGGAAAACACATTAACAGAATAAGTCTGTGTACCTGAAAGATCCGAGGTAGCATCTACTGTAACAATTCTGCTTGAACCAGCAGGAACTGCAACAAGAGTTTCGCTTACACTTACACCAATAGCAGCTGTGGACTGCGGTATAATTCTGTAAACAATCAACTCATTTGTAGGATTTGCGATAAGAAGTTGGTTTCCAGACACAATAAAGTTTCCTTCAGGGAAAGCGTTTTTCACAACAAGCTGAACATTGTCGCTTGATGTAACGTCTTCACCTGTAATCTTAACTTCCAAAGCATAGATACCTGGTTTGGCATCATATGGAAGATTAAGGAAGATTCTCCCACTTACTGTGCTTTCTTCATCTTCTATACATTTCCTTACGACATCAACACCATAATTTTCTTCAGATGTCATGTCTTTGTCGCATTCTATTGCAACAATATTTCCAAGGAATACGGTTCTTTCAACATTAAGAGCAGAAATTCTTGCAGTTACAAAAAGATCTCTTAGATCATTGTAACCAACATTTCTCAAAACAAAGTCAACAGGGAAAAGTTCACCTGCAGTAACTTGTTGTGGGATACTTACAGAAAGAACATCTACACTGTAAGACTCTCTCTGAACTCTCAATGAATAACTTAAATCTGTTCTAAAACCGCTTCCGCTTATTTTAACATTAAGGTCAGCAAAACCACTTAGTTTGTCTCTAAGGTCAAAAGGAACTTCCAATTTCAAAGTCTTGGCATACCTTTTTCCTGACTCAACATCAAAATAATTGGTCTGTGCTTCAACTGTCTTTCTATCGCCTTCAATTTCTACCTGCAAAATAACATCAGAAACGTTGACAAGAGAATCAAACTCAACTCTAACAAACAATGTTTCACCTACAACAATTGCAGGATTAAGAGTTGCGTCAATTCCATTAATTTCAACAACAGTGTTATCTGCTAATTCAGCAGCACTTACGTTAGCAGCTAGAAATAAAACGCTTACAAGCACCATAAAAGAAACCAAAAGTTTCTTTATATCCATTTTTGTTTTCATTTGATTTATTTGTTACCAGAAGACTAGGTCCTCTGTGTTTGAACAAACCCAAAAACTCTTTATAAACTTTATGGTGATAACAAAAAATAGTAATTATATAGTACTGATTGTTAGTAACAAAAAGTTAATTTTTCTTTATCGAGGGGAAACTAATTCTTGTTTTGAACTGATTATTTATTAATTTTTATCTTTAGACTTTAAATAAATATCTAAACCTAAGGCAGAATCTTTAACTGGAAGCGGACTTTCATTTATTATAACAATTTCTTTATTTTTTGGCAGGAAAGAAATTAATTTTTCCCACTCTTTTTCAGAAGTTTCTTTGTGATTTTTTTCACCTTTTTCTCCATAAACAATTCCTGAAAAATGCAGATGAATTTCTTTAAATTTTTCAAGTTTTTTAAAAATTTCTTCAAATCGATAACTCTTATATCTTGCAAGCACATGTGCAAAATCAATGCAAAATTCACAGCCTGTTTCTTTAGCTAATTTAAGAATATCTTCAACACCCCCAAAAACATTTATTTTGCCTGTTGTTTCTGGGGCAAGCTTAGGAGTGTATTTTTTTGCCTTAATTTCTCTTTGCAATTCTAAAATTTGGTTTTTAATGTTTTCATAAGCTTTTTCTTTATCTTTTCCATAAAAGCCAGGGTGAAAAATAACCCGATATGCGCCAAGAAATGTTCCGATTCTGCAGCATTCCAATATCCTTTCTCTGCTTTTTTTAATCTTATCTTTTTCTTCTGAATTAAGATTAATCCAGTAAGGTGCGTGAATGCTGAGTTTTATTCCAGAATTTTCAGCGATTTTCCCAATTCTAAGTGCGTCTTCTTTGCTTTTGATATATATTCCATAAGTAAAAGCAATCTCGCACGCTTTAAGTCCGAGTTTTGCGTATTTTTTTAGATTATTCTCTGCTTCTTTAACTCCACCTAAACCAGCAGGCCCAAATTGAATTGACATAATATGAATTATTGGTGATATTAATAGAATAATAGACTATTGTGTCGCGACCTTTTTCTTATAAGCAATTCTTGTCAAAAGATTAAGTCTTAAACAATATCCTAAATTATTCTCTGGCAAACCAAAAAACTGATCAGCAAATCCCAAAAGATAAGCTGATTCAATTACTCTAAGAGTTGCAGGCACTAAATTCTCAGGAATTCCATTTATTTTTGATTGATAAGATAACTGTTGTATTTGATCCTCATTTAGATATCTTGTTGCATTTTCATTTGCTTTTCCATATGAATCTACAAAAGGATCTTTATTGTCAAGACTTGCTTTTCTCCCCAAATCATATCCTTCATTACTTAATCTAAGAACAATTCTTATCAGACCTTTAGGAATACCTAAACTTAATGCTTTGATTGTAAGATTGCTGGCATTCATATAATCTAATCTAAAATTTTTTTTCATTCTTTTAAAAGATTCTTCAATTATTTATATTTTTCTAGGAAATTAGAAAGAAATCAAAAACTCAAAAGAGAAATCTTTGTGTCTGTTGTTGTGAAGTTCTTAGCCACAATTGTTTTTATTCCGCATTCTTCTGCAGATTTCATTAGAATATTCGTAACTGTTCCATCAATAACTATAACTTCTGATTTTTCTTTGATTTTTTTTAATGTGCTTGCCAAAGCTCTTACAGAAACACTTTTTATCTCATTTAGATTTTCATCTAAAATAATTGCTTTTCCGGTTCCTTTATTTTTTAAAAAAATATTCTTAAGTTTTTCATTCAAGGAAGAGGCAGAACTTTCTGTTCTGCCAGAAGAATTTTCATTCTCTCTTCCATAAGAATTTTCTCTATTGTTTTGCTTTAGATATCTTTCTTTAGCTAGAAATTCACCTACAGAAACTTTTTTTCTTAATGTCTGCAGAACTTCTTTTCCACTAAGCTCCTCGACTTCTTTTCCGTCTGGAGCAAAAATAACATATTTAATTCTGGCATTTTCCAGGACATTTTGAACAATTAACTTTCCGCCCCTGTCACCATCAACAAAAAGAACAACTTCTTTTTCTTCACTCAGTTTTTTTACACTATCAGGAAGTTTAGTTCCATTCATTGCAATAACATTCTTTACTCCTGCTTTTATGAGATTCAAAACATCAGCCCGCCCTTCAACCACAATTAATTCTGGATCAGATAAATCTCCATAAGGAAGTTTTTCATCTCCATATTCTTTGACTTCTGCCATTCTTGCGTATTCCTTTATTGTCTGTGAAATCTCTCTAGAATCTGTTTTTCCAGAAACTTCTGTCATAAGCTTTTTAGCTCTTTCAATAATATATTCTCTTTTATTGCTTCTGACATCCTCTATTTTTTCTACTTCTACTTGCGCATCACAAGGCCCAATCTTTTCAATAGTTTCAACAGCTGCAGCAATCAAAGTTGTTTCTGATTGGTCAAGAGCAGTAGGAATCTTAATTTTACCAGTAGTTATTCTGTCTTTTTTTTCAATTTCCACTTCAATTCGTCCTATTTTTCCTTCTTTTTGCAATTCTCTCATTTCTAGATCAGAACCTAAGAGCCCTTCTGTTTGACCAAAGATAGCTCCGATTATATCTGGCTTTTCTAAAGCACCTTCTACTCTGAAATTTGCATGTATCATGTATTTTATTGATACAGGACTTATTTTCGCCATTTGTATAACTCCTTTGTGAAAACTTTGTTTTCTTTATTTAATTAATTTGAAATCCGAAGATTTCATAAAAATGAAGTCAAATTGACTTCATAGAGAAATATACTAATCAATCTTACTTTTCTGCATAATTAAATTCAAAATGCGAAATGAATGTGATGAGATGACGACGACGAATATATCTCTCTCTTATATAGTGAATATTAGGTGGGTTTTTAAGGTTTTCCGTAAAAATTCCTTGTTCTATTGCTCCCTACCTTTAAGAGCAAAATATTCTTTTATTTTTCCAAGTTTTCCATACAAATCCAAAAGTTTTTCTTTAATTTCCTTTTTTTCAATCTCATTTATTTTCATATCCAAGAGCTTTTCGTATATTTTTACAGCATTTGCTCTTTTTAGGATATTTTCATAAGCTTGTGCTTGTTTTTTATAAAAATCCTTAATTGTGTAATAAATATTATCTCTTTCCATTGAATTTGCCTGCTGCATTGCCTTTTTCATTGCCTCATCTGTTCTTTCAAAATCCCCTGCCTTAATGTATAACTCTGCTGCTTTCATAAAATATTTTATTTTTTCTGAAAAAGGTATAGCAATTGTTTCAGCATTTTCATAATTTTTTGCAGCCTCTGTCAACATGCCTGTTTTTTCATAAGTTTCTGCTAGTTTAAGAAACACAAATTTTTTCATGTCCATGCTTAATGGCTCTTTAAGAAATCTTGTTAAATATTCTATTTTTACAAAATCTCCCTTACAAGATAATTCTTTTTCAATTTCACTTTTAGTCATATTTCTAGTTAACATGTTTCTTAGAAAAATAGGTAGTATTTAAGAATTATTGGACTGAGTTTGCTACCTTAAAAAAAGGAGATTCTAATTTTTTTCTTCCAGCGTTTTTATAAAATAAAACAATGCAAAAAGAATTCTAATTTTTTTTCTTCACAATCTCATTACAGATTCCCGCAGCAACAGTTGCTCCTGCATCACGAACAGCAAATCTGCACATATAAGCATTATCTTTTTGAGTTTCAAGGCAAAGATGTCCTTGCGGCCTTATTCTTACTTTTGCAGCATCACCATTTTTTAAGAAATCAGGATTTTCTTTTATAATTTCTCCTGTTGCAGGATTAATCTGTGCAATAAGCTCAACAAACTGGCACGGAACCTGCGCAGTGTGAACATGGAATACCGGCGTATAGCCCTTAGCTAAAACACTTGGGTGATTAATTACAGTGATTGTTGCTATGAATTCTTCTACTACTGATGTTGGTTTAGCAGCATCGCAAATAACATCTCCTCGTGCAATGTCTTTTTTTCCAACGCCCCTTATGTTTATTCCAACATTATCTCCTGCGTCAGCTTGAGGAATTGCTTCATGATGCATTTCTATTGTTTTAACCTCTCCTTCAATACCCTTTCCTGTTCTTCCAGGAAGAACCTTAACTTTCTGACCAACTTTCATGATTCCTGTTTCAATCTTTCCTACAGGAACAGTTCCAATACCTGTGATTTCATAAACATCCTGAACAGGCATTCTCATTGGAAGATTTGTTGGAAGCTTTGGTTCAGAGAACTGGTCAAATTGTTCAGATATAGTAGGTCCTTTGTACCAAGACATATTTTCAGATTTCTTAAAAATATTATCTCCTTTTAGTCCAGCACAAGCAAGGAAAGGAGTTGTTTCAGGATTAATTCCAACACCCTTTAGAAGAGTACTAACTTCTTCTTTAACTTTTTTGAATCTTGCCTCATCATATTTAACAGAGTCCATTTTGTTAATAGCAACAGCCAGATTTTTAACACCCATTGTTCTCAATAGCCAAAGGTGTTCTGTTGTTTGTGGCTCTACTCCTGCCGGAGCAGCAATAACCAAAAAAGCAGCATCTGCTTGAGATGCTCCTGTAATCATGTTTTTAACAAAGTCTCTGTGTCCAGGGGCGTCAATTATTGTGATTTGATATTTTTGAGTGAGAATTTTTTTGTATGAAAGGTCGATTGTAACTCCTCTTTCTCTTTCTTCCTTTATCTTGTCCATAACATAAGCGAATTCAAAACCGATTTTTCCGTGTTTTTCAGCTTCTTGCCTAAGTTTTTTCATTTCTTGCTCAGAAACAGCTCCGCTGTCAAAAAGAAGTCTTCCGACTATTGTCGATTTTCCCGCATCGACATGGCCGACGAAGATAACATTCATGTTTGGTTTTTCTTTAGCCATCTTATCTTGTTAAATGGATTTTGCGAAATCTTTGGATTTCAGTTTAGCCATTTTGTTTTTAAATGGTTTATACGAAACGACTTTAGCGTTTCAGTTTAGCCATCTTAATTTTAAAAATTCTGCGAAGAATTTTTGCTAAATGTTAATAAAAAATTAGGTTTATAAATATTTCGGAATATTTTTTGTTCATTTCTCGAAAATAAAAAACAAAATACAACCCATAACAGCAAAACCAATTGCAAAGCCACCAAGCACATCACTGAACCAATGAACATTGAGATAGATTCTACTGACTCCTGTCAGCAAAATCAAGAAAACATTAATCATAATAAAACTTACTTTAAAAAAACTGTTTTTTATTTTATCTTTATAAAAATAAATTAACATTGAAAATAAAATTATTGCAAAAATTGAATGGCCGCTAGGAAAACTATAACTTGTTTCCTGAATAAGCTGTGCAACCGGTCGCGGTCTTTGAACTAAATATTTTATTGTTTGCTCCAGAATAAATCCAGAAACCAGGGCCAGTAAAACCATTAAAGATTCTTTTTTTCTTTTTTGCAAATACATAAAGAAGATAATAAACACAGCCAGTCCTATCGTAATGGTTCGAAGATAGTGTCCTAAAAAGATAAAAAACCCATCAGCAGAACCTCTAAAATAATTTATATTCTGGCTTATAAAGTTATCAATCTGAAATCCATTATTAAGAACAACAACCATTAATATTAATAAAAAAATTAGGGCAGAGATAGAGACAAATATAAATTTTAACCTTGATTTTTTTCCTGGCATAAACAAAAAAGGATTTTTATGATTAAATAATTATTGTTTTGTGATAAAACCCGCGCGAATCTTATTTGGGCATTTTTATAGAAATTTTAAAGTGTATGAAGAAGAATTATAACAAAACATTAGAAAAATTTAAAAAAAGATTTAAATACTTATGAAATCGGATTTTAAAATGGGAAAAACTAAAAATGATGAAGTATATGAAAGAGCAGTGAAGGACGGTAAGGAAGGGGGTTTGTTAGATGACGCAATACGCGGTGTTGTTGGTAATTCTCTTAATACTACAAAAAGAGATGAAATATATGACAAAGGATATAGTTATGGAGCAGAACATCGCAATGATTCCTCAAGTGGAGACTCTTCCAAGTCTGATGATAAACAGTCTAGTGATAAAGATAGTGGTTCTAAAAGCGGTTGTTATTTAACTACTGCATGTGCTGAAGCGATTAGACTTCCAGATAATTGTTTAGAATTAAGTGTTTTAAGAAATTTCAGAGATAAAATTCTGATGCCACAGTCATTTGGTAAAAGAGCAGTTAAAGAATATTATAAAATAGCTCCCGAAATTGTGCAGGCTATCGGAGAACAAGATAATACTAGAAGAATTTGGTCATCTATTTATAGAGACATTGAATATGCTGTATCTTTGGTTTTATCTGGTAATTTTGAAAGGGCCTTTAAACATTATCAACAAATGACGTCAAAACTTAAAGAAAGATATTTGGATTGATTTTTGCTTTGCTAATGATGCTAAGTGTTCTGATTTAGAAAAATTTAAAAACAATCGCCCTTGAGATATTCCTATGAAAAATAGAAATTCAAAAAAAGCAAATCAACAGGAAATAGTTTATTCTATTAGATATGGTTCTCTTCATTCAGGAACAGAATCTCCAAGAGTTCATCCTTTACTAAGCCAAAAATCATTGTATGAACTTAGAGACGCATCTGACAACTATCTTTCAAGAATGGCAAGAATATTAAAAAGAGATGGATTTAAAGAAGAAGAACACATGGAAATCCAATTTAGTTTTTTAAGACGAAGAAAATAAGATTAACTTATTTAGTTTTTTCTTCCAAAGAATTTTTACCTTCTATTTTAAATTCCATCAATCTCAAACGTATTAAATTAGAACTTTCTTTTAAAATTTCATACCTTTCTCCATTAGAGCTAATAACAAGAGCAGCCCAATCATTACACTTTCCATTAAGGAAATAAATTTTTCTTAATATCGAAGGTATTTCACACATTAATTCTTTAACAGAATTACTTTTAGGAAAAAAACGATAAGGCCCATATTCAACTTGATATTCAATCATCGGAATTTTAGAAAAAAGCACTATATATTTTTTTCTATTTTTAAAATATATAAATAAGAAAATTTATTGATTCTCTGACAATCCTTTACGTTGTCTTATCTTTTTTATCACGTCTCCTTGAAGACTTGCAGGAACTTTTTCAAATAACTGGTCTGACAATGCAGAAGTTCCTCTGCCCTCTGTAGCAGATCTTAAATCATTACTCCATCCAATCATTTCAGCAACAGGCAGCTTAACTCTCATTTCCACCCGTGTTCCTTCTTGTTTAATCTCGAGGATTTGTCCTCTTTTACCGCTAACAAGTTTTGTAATATCTCCCATGAACTTTTCTGGAATATCTATTACATGAATTTGAACAGGTTCAAGAAGATAAGGCCCTGCTTTTCTCATTGCATCTACAATTGCTCCCCTAATAGCAGGATAAACTTGCGCTGGTCCACGATGAATTGCATCTTCATGGAGCTTTGTATCAACAAGAGAAACTCTAACTTTAATGCAGGGTTCTCGTGTAAGGGGTCCTTGATTAATAACCATTTCAAAAGCATCTAAAATCATTTCGATAACTTCTCCCATGTGAACCTCTCCTCTTGTTTCCTCAAGAAAAACATTCCCTTTGTAAATATCCCTTACATTTCTTATTAAATCTCCTGTCCATCCGATTTTTGAAAGAACATTAAAGACATCCTCACTTTTTTTCTTGATTCTTCCTTCTCTTAAATCTCCTTTTTTTATTGCTTCATAAACTTCATCTTCTAATGGTTCAACTTTCATGTAGAAAATATTGTGCTTGTTTGGGCTTCTTCCTTCAGTAGAAGGAGATTCTTTGCTGATTGTTTCTCGATAAACAATTATCGGAGATGATGTTTTGATATCTAATTTTTTTTCAGTTCTGATACGATTTTCTATAATTTCAAGATGAAGTTCACCCATACCAGACATTAGACTCTCACCTGTTTGCTCATTGATTTCTATTCTTATAGAAGGATCTTCTTTTTTAACCTGCTTAAGAACTTCAACAAGTCTCGGAAGATCAATAGCTTTAGTTGCTTCAATAGATTTAGTAACAACAGGCTCGAATAAATATTTTATTTCTTCAAAAGGTTCTATAGGCTCTATGCTCACTGTTTCACCAGCGAAAACATCTTTTAATCCAACAATACCTACGATGTTTCCAGCACTAACTTCATCAACAATAACTCTTTGAGCTCCTTTGTAAACAGAAACTTGTTGAATTCTTGTTTTTCTTTTTGCAAGATTCATGTAAACTTCTTCACCTTGTTTCAATGTTCCTGAAAAAAGTCTTCCACCAGCAATTTCTCCGGCATGCTTGTCAACAACTATTTTTATTGGAACAAAAACAGGTTCTCCCTTAGGATCGCAATTAATAAGTGTTTTTCCTATTTCTGAATCAAGTTCTCCGTGCCAAATTTTTGGAATTCTATATTTTTGAGCTTCAACAGGAGTTGGATGGTGCTTTATAACCATATTAAGAACAATTTCATGAAGAGGAGCTTTTTTTGCAAGCTCTTTTACTTTATCGTTAGAATACGCATCTATAACATCCTTAAAAGTGATGCTCTTTCTTTTCATGTACGGAAAACTCAGAGCCCAATTGTGAAAAGCAGAACCAAATGCAACACTTCCTTCTGACACAGAAACTTTCCATTTCTCTTTGTAGCCTTCTGGAGCAATATTCTCAATAAGTTCATTTACATGATTGATTATTGAAATAAACTTCTGCTCCATTTTTTGAGGAGTTAGTTTTACTTCTTTAATCAGGCGATCAACTTTATTCAAAAACAAAACAGGCTTAACAAGTTCTTTTAATGCTTGCCTTACAACAGTTTCTGTTTGAGGCATAACTCCTTCAACAGAATCAACTAGGATAATACATCCATCAACAGCCCTCATTGCTCTTGTAACATCTCCTCCAAAATCGACATGTCCTGGAGTGTCGATCAAATTTATCAAATAATCTTCTCCTTCGTTTTGATGAATCATGCTTACAGAAGCAGCATCAATTGTTATTCCTCTAGTAATTTCATCTTCGTGAAAATCAAGCATAAGCTGTTTTCCAGCCAGTTCTTCTGACATCATTCCTGCTCCTGCCAGAAGATTATCAGAAAAAGTTGTTTTTCCATGGTCAATGTGCGCAGCAATAGCTATATTTCTAATTTTTTCTTGTATGCACATCAATTCCTGAATTTTTTTCTTTTTATCGTCTGCCATTTTTAATTTGCAAGAGAACAATAAAAATTGTTAAAATCTGTTTATAAAGTTTCTTGTAAAAGAAAATCTTTAGAAAAAACCTTTTTCAAAGAAAAAAATAAAAAATAAAAAATAAAATTATCTTAATGCGTATATCACTTGAACAGATGCGCTTACTTCTAGAGTTTTTGGTTGTAGATTTGTCGCAGCTTCAGGTGCTGTCTGTCCTTCAGAAACCGCAGAGTCAAAGTATCTGTAAGGATAATAGTAAAAATCATTGCTACTGACACTTACTATTTTTCCAAGTTTAGCATCAAGACCTTTTGCAGTTGCTTCTGCCTTTAATTTTGCATCCCGAGATGCTTCTTCTAAAGCTTGGGCTTTTAACTCATTTTCATGCTCTAGAGTTAATTCAAAGTTTATGTATTGGACTAAAGCTCCTGCATCCACTCCAATGTCAACAATTCTTCCGGCATCTGAAAAATTTTCTGAAGAGACTTTTATAACCTGGCTTGCAGTGTAACCTTTGAAAACTCTTGAGTTGCCTGTCCAATCATACTCTTCATAGATATTATAGCTTTGAGTTTCAATTTCTTCTTCACTTACCATATCTAGCATTTCATTTTCCAAATTCAAAACAATTAGAGCAACTTCGTCTCTTGCATCTTCAGCACTAGTTTTAGTTGATTTTGCTTCAAAGTATATAACAACCTCATCAGGTTGTGCTTCAATTATTGAACTTCCAGAAGCTGAAACTGTTTGTCCTGAAACAGGCGAATTCATATAAATTAAGCCAAGAACAATTATCAAAGCTGCAGCAACAATTCCAACAACAAAATATTTTCCTTCCATTTTTTACCTCCTTACAATTTTGTGAATTATAACTTCCTCCAATTAAATAATATTATTAGTAATAATGCAACTAAACTTCCGGCCACAAACCAAAGCTCAGCAGAAACTCCTGCTGAAGAAAAAATAGTTTGCAATTCTGCGCCTCTTTCAGCCGCAAATTCAGGACTTGTAACAGCTAAATCTGAACTAGTTTCAGCAATTTTTCTTCCAGCGTAATTAATTCCATAGTATATTTTTATTCCCAAAGCAATAATTATCGAAACAATTCCAGTTGTGATAATTGATTTCAGAGTTTTTGATTTTGGCTGAATAATAATTGACTTTCGTGCAGTCTTATAAATCGGAATTCTTTTTCCTTTCTTGCTCCAGAAGAATTCTTTTGTCTTTTCAACTAAACCAACCTCAATTAATTTTTTTAAATTATATTCAACAGTGTTTAAGGGCATGTTAAGTTTTTTAGCCAAATCACTCTCGCTTAAATTTTCCTCTACAAGAACTTCAAGAATTTTCTTGCATACCTTACTTCCAAGAACCTCAGACACCCTTGCTATTTTTTCATCATCCAGATTTAACATAATAAACTTTTCGGCCATAATTAAACTACAAAAATAGAATTTATAAATAAAGCGATAACTTCAAACAGAATTGAAATAAAACTATAAGCAACGCAAGAAAGAGAACTATCTTTTTTTCTTAGTAGTTTTTTTTGAACCCTTTCGAGATTTCAAATATTTGACTATTTTTTTTACTTTTGAGGATTTGCCTTTCTTGCTTGGAGACCTGCACTTCTTTCTGGCTTTTTTTCCTTTCGTCTGAGTTTTTTTACTTCCTCTTTTTTTCATTTTAGTTGTAATGAATATTGCTGACATCTGGACTCGGTGAAAAAGTGCCTTAAACAATGGCTGAAATCAATCTTAACCTCCCAGCTTGTTTTAAAGGTTATCTTTTTCGCCCCATAATAAGCTTAACACGCGTAGGTTTCATATAGAGAGTTATAGTCCAGGCTCTATATTAATAGCTGAATACATGACAGTGGCTCTTATGGTAACACCCTTTCCAAGGCAACCGAATAGCCCTAGTCAGCTCTTCATACAGGGAAACCCCCCTTTTAAATATATTTCACTACCAGAGAATAAGCACGATTCTTTGCTTTGTACGAAAAGTTTGCTGTGAAAAATAGGCTAACCGAGAAGTCTTAATCTGCTTGATTTTTGCTGACTAAAGAGCCAAAAAATTGTACGAGAAGAGAAGTATTAGTTAGAGTATAATAATCCTTAAATATTTAATTTAATTATTTAACCTATGGGAAGATACATTTATCAAACAACAGACAAAGCAGAAAAATTAGAAGAATATGTTAAAAACATAGCAGAAGAAACAAATAAATTTTTGAAAGGTGCTGAACTTCGGGAGGTAACTTTGTCAATAAGGAATCCGTTTCACTTGAAAGGAAAGGATTTTTTTAATGGTTTTGTTAGTATGCATATAAAATTTTCATTTGAAGAACCCTCTTTTTTAACTGAAAGTGATGAGGGGCTTTTCTACTCAAAAATAAGGGAACTTAAAAGAGAAAGATTTGGGTTTGATGCCCCTGCCGGAGGATTAGAATTTCTATCTATAAATTTTGAAGAGCCTACAGAAGAGGAATTATATATTCTTACACCAAGAAAAGAAGCAACATTAAAAGATGGATTTGATAGAGTTAAAAAATATGCTGAGATGTTTTGTTCTGCTGTAGAAAGTTATCCCAAGGTAATTAAAACTCATTCAAAAGAAATGGGCAAATATCTCTCTGGATTAGAATCTCTTTCTCGTGGAAATTAATTTCATTTCAGTCAAACCAACCTTTTTTAATAGAAAAACAGCACTTTCCAGTCAATAATCAGTAATTTTTATGCTTAAACTGACCTTTCGTACAAGTCTACAATTTCTTTTTTGTATTTTTATCTTGCAGAATCAGCTTGTCTCTCTGATTCCATCTTCTTTTTTAATGCAAAACTTTCTTGATTTCCTTCTGAAGCAAAGATGATTTCTTCAGCAACACCCCTAGAAAAACTCTTTTTTTTGTTGAAAGCTTTATCTGATCCTCCATGAACGAGATTCCTCAAAGCAATGTTTACCCGTCTTAATGGAGAAACATCAACAGCCTGGGGATATCTTGCTCCCCCGTATTCTATAGTTGTTATTTCATCTCTTGGAGCTGCATTTTCAATAGCTTTTACAAAAACTTCAATTGGATTTTTTTTGGTTTTATCCTGAATTATTTTAAATGCTTCAAGAACGATTTTTGCGTTTTTTGAGTACTTTCCAGAAGCACGCCCAACCATTACCTTGTGTTTTCTTCCTCTGTGCCCAGCAACACCCAGCCTATTAATTAGTCTTTCAACAATATTCACTTTTGTTTGTCCGAATTTTTGAACATTTCTTCCATGACTCTTAAGAGCAAGCTTTGGATTTAGATTTATTACATTTTTCAATGCAATATCTTCTATTACAATTCCTTCTGTTTCATACAAATCAAAAATTTTAAACCTCATATCATTTCCCTTAGATTCTTGTTTTAATTCTTGCATTTTATCTCCTTCCCTTCCGGTGCGTTTTTGTTAAAAAACCAACGCAAGGAAAATTGTTTACAATTTTTTGCCTCATTATCTCCTTCCTTTCTCTATCTTTCCTTTCACAAGTAAATGTAAAGGTTGATCATTTACTTTAATAACTTGAAATCTAACACCAGGAATATCTCCTTTTGACTTGCCTTTGTTTCCGCCGATTCTTTCAATGAGTACTTCGTCATGTTCATCTATAAACCGTTGTGCAAGATTTCGTGGAATAAAAGCAGTGACGACTTTCCCATTTTTTGTTAATTGAACTTTGCAACATTTTCTCATAGCAGAATTTGGCTGTTTAGCTTCTTTTTGAATTTTTTGAAGAACAATTCCTTTTGCCTGATGTGCTCCGACTAAAGGATCTGATTTAGAATAAAGATTAAGAGCTTTCACTTTGTATCTTTTATCTTTCCATCTAAATTTTTTTCTCGTTTTTTTCAGCTTTAAAGCGCTTTTTAGTCCCATTTGAATATCTTAATAATTGAGAAATTGGTTTTTAAAAGTTGTGATGTATTTCCTCTCTAAAATTTAGGCAATTTTAAACAACTCTAAACTCTTTTCCAAAAAAATCTTTGATTATTTTTTGCATTTCAATAAGTCGTCTTTTATTTCTTCCTATAAGAGCCGCCTTGCTTTTTCCTCCAGAAATTATCACCTCACTACCTTTTATCTCAAAACCCCTGAATGTAACTGGATTGACAATTGTTTTTATGAAATTTTCCATCTCTCTAGGCTCTTCAGGAAAAGCAATTACTTTTATTCTTCTGCTAAGAATCTCACTCATTCTTTTTATGTTTCTCCCGCCTTCACCAACAGCACGATTTACAAGATGTTTCGGCACGCAAAAAATTAATATCTCGTTATATTTGAAACAGAACCTTGTTCTTATCTTCATTATTTGTTCAAATAAATTTAGATATCTTATATCCTGCATACACAATGTGTTAACCATATTAAAACTCTAAACTTGAATTAACTTTTGTTTTATAAATTTATTGTTATTAGATTTGGAATTATTGTCCTGTGAATTTCAAAGTGTTTTAATCAATTAGAGCCAAATCTTTTTAAAGATTTTATTACATCTATTTCTATGAAAACGCTTAATTTGCATGTAGATTACATAAAATTTAAACCATTAAAAAAAGCCTTAAATAAAGTTGAACCGCTTTCTGAGCAAGAAAAAAAAGAGAGATTAGTGAAAGACGCACTGGTTGTTTTGGTTGCGATTGAAAAAACCGATGCTCCAAATGAGGCTTTAATCAGCAAATTTATTGATTCTATTAAAGACATTGCGAAGCAACTGAATGTCAAAAGAGTTGTTCTTTATCCTTATGCTCATTTATCAAGCAATTTATCTAGTCCAGAAATCGCAATGAAAATTTTAATCAATTCTGAAAAAGAACTTTTGAAAGAAGGTTTTGAAATAACAAGAGCCCCTTTTGGATATTACAAAGAATTTGAACTTAAAGTAAAAGGACATCCACTCAGTGAATTAAGCAGAGAGATTGGAATTGAGGAAGGGGAAGGGAAAGAGAAACAAGTGGGAAGAAAAGAAACCTCAGATTTAACAGAAGAACAAAGAAAAAGACTTTTGAAGGAAATCTCAAAATCTAAACTAGATACTTCAAGATTAAAAGAAAATGACCATAGAATTCTTGGACAACAGATGGATTTGTGGAGTTTTAACGACGTGGCACCAGGAATGGTTTTTTGGCACAATAATGGTTTGATTATTGTGAATGAATTATTTAAATTCTGGAGAGAGATGCACCGAAAAGCAGGTTACGAAGAAATATCAACACCTCTTATTATGGATAAAAAACTTTGGCAAATTTCAGGACATTGGGAAAAATACAAAGAAAATATTTTTTTAACTAATTATGAAAAAAGAGAGTTTGCAGTAAAGCCAATGAATTGCCCTGGTGGAATGCTTGTTTACAAATCAAGGCCGAAAACATATAGAGATTTGCCTTTGAGAGTTGGTGAACTTGGGCTTGTTCATCGACAAGAACTTTCAGGAGTTTTAGCAGGATTATTTAGAGTTATAAAAATTATCCAAGATGATGCACATATTTTTTGTGCAGATAGAAAACAAGTTGAGCAGGAAACTGAAGAACTTATTGATTTAATAAAAATCTTTTACAAAACATTTAATTTAGAATTTGATCATGTTGAACTTTCTACTCGTCCTGAAAAAAGAATTGGAAGCGATGACCTCTGGGATATGGCTGAAGACATTCTTGAGGGAGTTTTGAAAAAAAAGAAAACAAAATACAAATTAAATAAAGGAGAAGGCGCATTCTACGGCCCAAAAATTGATTTTCATGTAAAAGATTCTCAAGGAAGAACATGGCAGCTATCCACAATTCAATTAGATTTTGCAATGCCAGAAAGATTTGATTTGAATTATATTGATAAAAATAACGAGAAGAAAAGACCAATTATGCTGCATCGGGTTATTTATGGTTCTATAGAAAGATTTATGGGGATTTTGCTTGAATCAACAAACGGAAGATTACCAATCTGGCTTGCTCCGATTCAGGTTCGTATTCTGAGTTTTACAGACAGAAATATAAAATACACTAAAAAAATTGTTAAGAAAATTAAAGAAGAGCTTCCTGAAATAAGAATTGATGAGGATTTTGCTTCGTCTACAATGTCTTCAAAAGTTAAGAAAGCAGAAATTATGAGAATTCCTTACATTGTAACAGTTGGAGATAAAGAGGAAAAAACAAAAAAGCTCGCAATAAGAAGCAAAGGAGATAGAAAATTAAAAAATATGACAGCAGATAAATTTATTGAGAAAATTAGAAAAGAAATTAAAAATAGAAATTAAAAAAATAATTTCTCTCACCCGCTGACTTCTTTAATAACTTCTTTCTTAGCAGGTTTCTTTTCAGAATCTTTCTTCGTCAATGGGCCGATTACTTTAACCAAAAGTCCTGGAAGTCCTGTTCCTACAGGAACAGGTTGATTAAGTATGATATTTTCAATAACACTTGACAGATTGTCCTTGTTTCCTTTTATTGTTGCATTTACAAACTGCTTTACAGGTGTCTCAAATGTTGCTCTTGCGATTATAGAAGACTTTTGGGAAATAATTCCTATTCTTGTTACTCCTTTAACTTCTCCAGAATTTGTCATAGCATCTGCAATGAACTTTAGATGTCTCTTGTCAATATTCAATCCCTGAGTATTCAAAACTTCTTGAATTTCGTTAATTATCAATTGTCTTACAGACTCAATTCCGAGAACTTCTGCTACTTCGTGGAAATCATTTGAAATTGTTCTATTCTTTTCAACCTCTTTCATTTCAAGAATCTTTCCTAACTCAGTTCCCAAAGTCATGATAACATAATCTTTTTCTTTTTTCACAACCAGAATTTGTTTTATTCCTTTTATTCCGGAAATAACTGTTTTTTTGAGTTTTTCCTTAAACTGATAAATTTCCCTGAATCCTTTTTCAGAAACATTTATACTTATCAAATCTCCTTTTTCTTTTGCATTAAATCCGAGTTTATTAAGACTTTCTATAATTCTCTTTATAGTGATGTGGCTGTGCCTCATTCCTTCTTTGTCAATTTTTATTTCTATTTTCTTGCCACTAAAATCAAGATTAATTTCAGAAGCAACATCCTTTATTGTAACTTCTTTTATTTTTTCAGCGAAAACCTTTGCGTTTTCTTCATTATTGTACTCTTTCTTAAAATATATCTCCATTTTTGGTGAAGATGGTTTTTTTCTTGCATCAAAAATTTCTATAAGTCTTGGCAGACCCTGAGTAACCTGCATTTCAGAAATACCTGCGAAGTGGAAAGTTCTCAGAACCATTTGTGTTGATGGCTCTCCAAATGATTGAGCAGTTATTATTCCAATTGCCTCTCCTGGCTCCATCTCTTCATTTAGATGAAGTTTTGAAGGATCTAATCTGTCATCCTCATATATAAATTGAATAATGTTATTGTTGCTGTCTCTTACTGTACCGTCGTATTCTTTTCTTAAATCTTGAAGTGCATTTGCAAGTCTTCTGTAAAGATATCCAGATCTAGGAGTTCTCAATGCAGTATCCATGAGTGTTGCTCTTCCAGTCATTGCTCCAAAGAAAAATTCATCAGGCTCTAAACCTTTTGTGAAAGGACTTCGAATAAATCCTTTAGCTCGCGGGGATAAATCTCCTTCTTTAAAAAAAGGAAGTGTTCGATTAGTATAACCTATATCAATTCTTTTTCCTTCTAAGTCTTGCTGTCCGACACAACAAGCCATTTGTGTAATATTCAGAATATTTCCTCCGCTTCCAGAACGAATCATATGTGTAACAGGATTGTTTTCTGAGAATTCTTTTTTGATAATTTCACTTATTTTTGTTCTTATTTCGTTTAAAATTCTAAGCATTCTTATTTCTCTTGATGCTTCAAGTGTTTTACCTTGTATTACTTCAAGAGTTCCATTATTGTATGCGTCAATAATTTCTTCAGCTTTCTCCTCAGCTTTCTTAATGATTTCATTGCTTGCTTCTATAACATTTTCTTTTACATCAAGGTCACTTAGAGAAATAGTTATGCCTCTTTCTGTGAGATAATTTCTTCCAAGATCAAATGCTTTTTTTATTGCTTCAAAAGCAGGAGTTCTTCCGAATTCTTTATCAATTTCTTTAATTAAATCACCTTCTTCATCCCCAAACAAACTTTTATCAATTATGCCTTTGATTATTTCTCCGTTTTGAATTTTTATTGCATCATTAGAAAAATTAACTTTTGGAAGTATTTTTGAAAATATTTCTGTTCCTGAAATTGTTTTTTTTGGAAAGGAGTGTTCAATTCCTGCCTTGTAAAGAATTTGATTTGCTTCTTCTCTGGAAAAGGTTTGAAGTCCGAGAAGATATCCTCCCGTAATCGCGTCACCAACACAGCCAACCCAGTTTGTATTGTTTTTTGGAGAGATAAGATTTTTTTTAACTTCAAGAAGTATTTTTGCTTCAGCTCGTGCTTCTTCTGTTTGAGGGCTATGAATATTCATTTCATCACCGTCGAAATCAGCATTATACGGCGTTGCAACAGCAGGGTGCAGTCTAAATGTTCTTCCGGGAAGAACTTTTACATAATGAGCCATTAAACTTCCTTTGTGAAGACTTGGGTGTCGATTAAATAAAACAATATCTTTATTTTGAAGATGTCTTTCTATTTTATAACCAGGTGTAAGTTCATTGATTATTTCTTCTTTAAGTTCATCTGTTATTTTTTTTCTTTTTCCATCAGGTCTTATCGCGTAATTTGCACCAGGATATTCAGAACCTTTTTTTATAAGTTTTTTCATTTTTTCCATATTAACATCATTGACTGTTTCTGCAACAGTGATAATCTTAGCAAGCTCGTAAGGAACACCAACTTCATTAATTTCTATTGAGGGGTCTGGAGAAATAACTGTTCTTCCAGAATAATTTACTCTTTTACCAACAAGATTTTTTCTGATTCTTCCTTCTTTTCCTTTAATTCTTTCTGTTATTGTTTTAAGAGGTTGTCCAGATCTATGTCTTGCTGGAGGAATTCTTGTTATAGTGTTATCAAAAAAAGTTGTAACATGGAATTGCAGCAAATCCCACAAATCCTCTATAATTACTTCAGGAGCTCCTGCATTAAGATTTTCCCAAAGTCTTTGATTTGCTCTTATAATATCTGATAATTTATGAGATAAATCATCCTCTGCTCTTTCACCGCTTTCTAAAATTATACTTGGTCTTACAGTTACAGGAGGAACAAGTAAAGAAGTTAAAACACCCCACTCTGGCCTGAAATTTTTTGAATTGATTCCTATTTTTTTCAATTCTTCATCGCTAATTTTTGTTAAAATTTCTCTTATTTCAATAGGAGAAATTCTGATTCTTCCTTTGTAGAAAGTAGTTGGCTTGTCTAGTTTCATTTTTTCTTGATTGCTTCCGCAATGCACACATTTTTTTGAGTCTTTTGCTTTCTTTACTCTTTGACTTGGTGTATATTTTTCAAAATCTTTTTCATTTATCATTAATTTTCCGCAATCATAACAGAAAGCTCTCAGGCACAATTCAATTATTGGAACATATTTAAGATGAATTATAGATCTTGCAAGGTCAATGCTTCCAGAATGTCCCAAACACTCCTTTAATCTTCCTCCGCAGGTTCTGCATCTTACTCCAGGGTCTATTGCTCCTAATCTTAAGTCCATTAAACCACCATCAACAGGATATCCGTCTATATCATAAAGTTCTGGAGTCACGATTTTTGCAACAGATATTTTTTTTATCTTTTCAGGACTAAGTAAAGAAAACGCTATCTGGCTTATTTTTTTTCTTATTGGTTTCATTTTTTATTGTTGAAGTTTATTCATATTTATTTTTTAGATTAAATGTTGTGTGAATGTGAAGTCCTTGCAATTCTTCAAGTAGAAGTTTGAATGCATATGAAATTTCCACCATTTCAACATCTTCGCTGGAGCAAAGCTGACAGAATTTTTTGTTTCTTATGCTATCTTCTAATGCGATAGAACCGCAATGAATGCATATTGGAAGAAGAACTTTGTCAGAATCATATCTTTCTTTCAAAAGAAGAGATGCACCGTGAGCGACAAGCGCTTGCTGTTCCATTTCTCCAAGTCTTAAAGCACCGCCCCTTGAACGTCCTTCAATAGGTTGTCTTGTAAGCAGAGCAACTTTTCCAGAAGCTCTTCCGTGAATTTTGTTTGCAACCATGTGTCTTAATTTCAAATAATAAAGATTTCCAACAAATATTTTTGCTTCTATTTTCTTTCCAGTAATTCCATTGTACATTGTTTCCTTTCCGTCGTATCTAAATCCAAGCCCTTCCATTTGTTCCTCAAGCTCTTCTTTTCCTATTCCAGAGAAAGATGTTCCATCCATTATTTCTCCCTTAAGGCATCCGACTTTTCCTGCTAACAATTCAAGTAAATAACCAACTGTCATTCTGCTTGGTAATCCATGAGGATTGAATATAATGTCTGGCCTTATGCCTTTAGAAGTGAAAGGGACGTCTTCTTCTTCTGCAATCAAACCAAGAACCCCTTTCTGCCCGTGAGATGTTGCAAATTTATCACCGATTTCTGGAATTCTTAAATCACGAGTTTTTACCTCAACGATTTTGTTTCCCCCATCATCTTCGGTAATTATTACAGAATCAACAACTCCTTTTTCTTCCGGCTTCATAGAAACACTTGATTCTTTTTTTGTTCTTATTGTGATTTCTCTTGCTTCAGATAGGAACTTTGGTGGGGACATTTTTCCGATTAAAACGTCTCCTTCACCGATTTCTGCTTCAGGATAAGCTATTCCATCTGTTTCAAGGAAACGATAACTTGTTTCTGTTTTATAGCCAGAAGCATCTTTTTCAGGAATTGCTATTTCATCTTTTAAACTACCTGCGTAATTCATTTCAACAGCACTGTACGGTCGGAAATAATAACTTCTTCCAACACCTCTATCAACACTTCCTTTATTCAGAACAAGAGCATCTTCCATATTATATCCATCATAAGTCATGATTGCAACAACAAGATTTTGTCCTGAAGGGTAAATATTCAATGTATCATAAACAAAGCTTCGAACAATTGGTTTTTGGGGATATTGAAGAACAGAAACATCAGTGTCCATTCTTGAAAGATAATTTGCAGCATATAATCCAAGAGCCTGTTTTTGAGTTTTACTTCCACGATTTAATCTCGAGCTTTGATCGTGATTCCCATAAGGAACAAGAGCAGTAACAACTCCAAATAAATCTATAGAATCTATTTCTAAATGAGTGTGTTCAGGTGTTAATTTTTCTTCAGTGAGAGCAACTAGAGCATTGTCTTCTTCAGCGGCATCTAAATATTCTATTACTCCTTCTTTAACCAAATCCTTCCAGCCAATTTCCCCTCTTTCTATTCTTAAAAGATGCTCATCTCTTAATCTTGAACGTCCGTTCTCGACGATTATTAAAGGTCTTAGAACTCTTCCGGACTCTGTCGAAACAAAAATATGATCAAAATGGCGGTCGTATTTTATACTAATTTGGGTTGGAAGCTCTCCATTTCTTCTTTTTTCTCTTACTGTTTTTATAAATTCTCCAGAAGAATTTGTACAGCCGAAAAAGATTCCATTGAAAAATATGTCTGTTTTTCCAATTCCTTCTTTAATTAGCTCAACGGATTTTATTTCCTTAAGAAATTTTTCTTCATCCAAATCTGTTCTTGTTGATACTTGCGCAAGAATTGCAAGATTTTTTCTTAAACCAATTTCAGTACCTTCAGGCGTTTCAATAGGACAGAATCTTCCGTAATGTGTTGGATGAAGTGTTCTTGCTAAAAAGTTTTCTTGACTGCTCTGAAGCATGCTTGAAACTCTCTGAAGCTGAGAGATTATGGCTAGATAATTAGTTTTATCCATGTTTTGAGTTATTCCAGATCTTTCACCTATCCAGCTTCCTGTTGCAATTGCTGATTCTACTCTGTGAGAAAATAATGTGGATTTTGCAATTATTTTTATAGAAAAGTATCTTTTCTTTTTTGTTACTTTTTGCAGAGAATATTGAATGTCTCTTATAAGAATTCCAAGATTAACTCTAAAAAGAATTGCAAGAAGATCACCAGAAAGCCTTACTCTTTTATTTGCATAATGGTCTTTGTCTGTCCTTAGATTAGGATTTTCTTTAGCAATTAAAAAATTCTTGATTAATTTGCAAAGCGTTATTGCTTTTTTTATTCGATCTTCTTTTTTTTGCCCTATGTGTGGAAGCATATATGAATCAATTCTTTGTTTAACTCTATCAAGAATTTCTTTTTTTGTTCCGTGAAGATTTGCTTTTTCAGCAATGTACATCATAGCATCTTCTTTTGTTGCGAGATTAACAAATTCATAAAGATTTACAATAACAGAATCTGTTTCTTTTCCGATATAATTCCTAATGTCAGATTCTTTAACCATTCCAAGAACTTTCAATATAACAACTGCCGGAATATTTTTGAATTTGCTAAAGGATACATTAAAGATTCCCTCTTTATCTTCTGAAATCAAAACAGGAATTCGGTAAGTTCCTCTTAAAGAGAATAATTTAAGAGTTAAATTTTTTTTTGAATCAGTTTCTATAAAAGGCTGATTTTCTGCAAGATCTTCTGACATTATCATAACTCTTTCATTACCTTTAATCAGAAAATATCCTCCTGGATCAAGCGGGTCGTGATATGTTTTAATTAATTCTTCTTTAGACATTCCATAAGTATTGCATGCTTTGCTCTTTACCATTATAGGTATTTTTCCTATCTCAACTACTTCAGAATCAACTTGGTCGTCTTTTTTTACACTTATTTCAAGATGAATAGGAGCAGAATATGTCAGATTTCTTATTTTAGCTTCAGCAGGAGTTATTAATGAAGAGCTCCCGTCTGCTTCAATTGCTATGGGTTTTCCGACAGTTATTTTTCCAAGCTTAATTTCAAAATCTTCTGAAGATATTGTTTCGGAGATTTCACCTACAATTTCTTGCATTCTTCTTTCAAGAAAATTATTAAAAGAGGTTATGTTAGATTCTACTAGAGAGTGTTCGTTTAGATAATTCTTCACAATTATGTGCTTGTTTTTTTGCATGGAGTTTTTGGAAGCGTTTTTATCTTTACTTAGAACATTTATTTGATATTTCTATCAAACAATAACGCGGTAGTACACGTGTGTTTTATCTTCTTCTTTTCTTTCTATTTTGACTATATCTCCTATCTCGCATCCCTCTGGCAGAGCAGGGTCTCCAGAAAGAATTTTTGGCAATTGAGCTTTAGAAACATTAAATTCTTCCAATAGTTCTTGGACTTCTTTGTCTTTAAGTTTGGTGTGTTTTGGCTGAAGAATGTGCATAGTGGTCTCTATTCCTTAATCTTTATACTTTTCGTCGGTAAGCGCGAATAAAAGGGTTATTTATAAATTATTTTAATAACTTGTCAATAATAAAAGATACCAAATTTTTGTTTAAAAACCTTTTGGTGCTCAGAGCTTTGCACAATAAGTAAGTTAAATTAATTCTTGCACAAAAAGTCTTTAAAGCAATGTTCTTTGGAAAGTTTAGTATATTATTTGAGTATATCTCTGAGATATTATCAATTGGATTTAGTTAATTACAGAAAAGGTTTATTAACCCTTTTCTCTATTAATATATTATTATAATAAGATTTAAATAACCCGCAATTAACGAAAACCAATAAAGATGGAACAATTTCAAATAAATTCTTCAGAAGATTTTAAAAGACTTATTGATATTAAAAAAGAGCAAACTACCAAGATTGCTTCAACATTAGCTTCTGCTGAGGCAATTAAGATTTCTCAAGAGGTAGCAGAGAGAGAGTTTGACCTTTTTGAGTTTAGTCTTTTTATATCTTCATTTGGAAAAGAGAAGCTTGATAAATCTACAGAGCGAGTTAGAGAGTTGAGAGCAAGAATAGATAAAGGTCAAGTTGATTTATCAATATATGAACAAATGTTAGAATAGTTACCTTCTCTTTTTGAATCTCGGTCTTGGAATATTTCTCAACATTCTTCTGACATCTTGCCTTGAACCTGGTTCTATTATTGGGGGATATTCTAAAGGAATTTTCAAATAAATACATGGCTCTTCAAAATCACGAGTGTTATTTGTTGAGATAGTATCCATTCCTGCGGTGAGATATATTGAAATTATCCAATAATCATTATTGCTTGCAACCCTCTTAAAAGTATTACACTTACTTTTTAATTCATCAAAAAGTTTTTTTGCTTCCAACTGGTTTAAATCATTATACTTTATGATTCCAATTTTATTTCTACCCAAGAAAGAAAAAATTACTTTTCTTCTCTCTTCTTCAGAAGAATACTTCTCACTCAATAGTCCCATCAATTCCCCAAACACTTTATAATTTATATATAGGATATTCCCTTTTTTTGCAATTTCTGGTTTATAGTTAAATGTTTCTTTTTCATTCTCCATCCAAGCCAAACAAATGTCTGTGTCTAATCCAACCTTTCTACGAATCTTGTTTCCAACAAATACTCTCCCAATACCAATCAATTTTCTTTTCATTCTTCTTAACAATCATCTTTAAGCAAAATTTATAAGTCTCTTTGTTTTAGATTTACAAAGGGAATCTAAGGTCGTCTCCCATAACGACGACCTCAGACCATAGCGGGGTATTTCCTTTACAGACGAACTCATCCCGCTATGTTCACCTGTACAAGTGATTATAATTTTGTTTTATTTCCTTATCCTTCTTCGTCAGGTAAAAATAAGTTCAATGCATCAAATATTTTAGGCAGTTGATTTTCTAATATATCCTTTAATTGTTCTTTTGTTCTTGCCTCGAGGTTTGCAGAGATTTTTCCACGAACGGTTATAACAGCAACATCTCCTTTATAACTTTCTTCTCTAATCTTTTTTGATTCCCTTACTTCAGATTTTCCTAATTGTGCTATTTTCCTTTTTACCTCTCCATGTTTAAGTGTGGAAAGATGAGTTTTCTTCCTTAATTCTTCTGATAGGGGGGTAGTACCATATTTTTCACAAAGATGTAAAAACAGATTCGCTGCAGGTTTAGCAAGAGAATAACCAAATCCATAATTAGATATAAAAAAATTTATTATGTCATCTTTTCTTGCAACTGTTAAATCAACTCTCTTAAAAAGAGTACTATACGATTTTTTTATCAATTCCATTAAATACTTATCTCCTTCCTCTCCAACAAACTTTAATTTTTTTATAACTTCCTCATTAATGGTTCCATCTTGATTACAAATCCCTAACCATTTAAGAAATTCTACTATTCTAAATGCATTGGTTGCTGTGGCTATTTTATTGTCAATAACAAATTGAGAATCTATTTTTTTTGGAGTCGTTCTTCTAAGTAAATCTATTGTCTGGTCTACTTGCCCAGAGCTTGCATATGGGGGTCTTAATTCCTTTTCTTCTTCAATTTTATTATCCATTATTAAAATAGTGTTTTCTGAGCTTTTTAAATATTATTGTGATGTAGTTTACGAAGTGGACGAATAACCGAACTATACGACCAAACCCATTCTCTTATCCAGCCTGTAGGTTACAAAGTGTTTTATCACTTCATTCGTTTTATACAGATTAACTTATCCTCGTTTATTTATAAACATTACTACTATACCGGCTTTGCCTTTTTAGTAGACCACTTTTGGTACAGCAACTACTTATTGTGCAAACCCGGTACTAGTATTTTATAAGATAACTATCAAGAATAAAGCCAATAAAACCAAAAATCATTCCAAGGGCGCCCGCAAGAGCTATGCCTTTAAAAATAATTCCTAAATAATCATTAAAATAGTAAAAAAGCGTAGATATCGGGTCTTGAGTTAAAGTCCCTGAAAGATTGTAATCCACAAAATAAGTTATGCTAAGAGGTATTATTGCTCCTAAGAGAATTCCTGTTAATCCTAGGAGTATGGTATATGGAAACTTTCTAAATAGCCCTGACATTTTAATTTTCTGAAAATGGCCCCGATGGGATTTGAACCCACGACACCTGGATTGCTTTGAGACAAGTCTCAAAATAGGTGAGACAAATGTCAAGCCTAAAAGTCCAGTGCTCTAACCAGGCTGAGCTACGGAGCCAAATTTCTTTGAAATTTGCTACTGCACTACCTCGGAGAAGTCAGCACAGAGCCTATAGAATTAAGATGCAACAAATAGTTTATAAATTTTTATTACAAGCACTTCTTTAGTTTTGCTTCTAAATCCTCTAAATACATTGCTCCGATAAATTGGTCTTTTATCTTACCATCTTTTAAAAAAATGAAGTTGGGAATAGAACTTATTTTGAATTTTTGCGCCAATTCTTTATTTTCACTAATGTCAACTTTTCCAAATTTTATTTTTCCTTTGAACTTTTTTGAAAGTTCTTCAAGCACAGGACCCATTGTTAAGCAAGGCATGCACCAATCTGCATAAAAATCAATAAGCACATTTCCTTTTTGAATAAAGGATTCAAATTCCTTGAAATTTACAAGTTCTGTGACATTTTGTGACATTCTAATTTTTCCCAGCATTATTTATGAAAAAGAATTCTTTATAAATATTTTCTAATATATCAGTCTATATTCAGCATACTTTTTTTTGTTTGTTCATGCAGTTCTTTGTTATATTCTCTTCGGCCAGTTAGATGTTCGCAATAAACTCCTTCTGTGCAGAATCCAACACTGCATTTAGGATACAAAAGATAATCTAATTCAGGCATAACATTTGCTATTGCATCTCTTTTTTTCCATGAGCTTGCTTTTCTTTCTGGTTCGCATGTATTGCATAATCTTAACGGAAGTTCTAAATCAATTAAATTAATTAAATCATAATTTTCAAGTGTTCTAACTCTTATATTCTTAGGGACAATATAAAGCGCATCTCTTGCAGATATTCCTGAATTCGTCATTTTTCTGAAAAGTTCTAATTGTTTGCCTGTAAAATAAATATAAGGAACTAACAGCTCTGGCTGATTTTTCATTCTCTCATCAATAACCATTATCTCTTCAAGTTTTTCAATCATATTCCCTAAATCTGCAGGAGATTCTTCACTATGCTTCGAGTATGCTTCTTTTATTGAAGGCCATAATTCTTGCATCTTTCTTGAAGCTCTTTCACTCGCAGAATATATTGATTCTACATTTTGTCTTAAAGTCGCGTGTCTTTTTTGTTCAGACCAAACTCTCCATGACAAACTATCTAAAATCTTAACTCTTGCATTTTCATTATATTCTCCGACGAAATTTCTTAGGCAATACATATAATGCAGAGCTTTTTCTGCAAGCTCTTGTGGTTTTGATATCTGCATGTTTGCTTCTGAAAGTTTTTTTAATTTTTCAAATTGTTTTAGAAACTCTGGAGTAAATCTAGAAGAAGATTCTATAACCAATGGCCCTAAAGGCATGCCTCTCATCTCTGCTTCTTCCAAAGCAGAACTTTTTAGAGACGGATCTTTGAAAACAGTGTAATGGAGATATGTGTCTCTTGGAACTCTTTTTCTTTGCTTATACATTATTTCCATTCCAGCACGTTCTGTTAAATTTTGAAATTTATTAACAAGAGAGTGTATTTCTTTTGGAACAAATCTTCCGTTTGGATTATTTTTGTCATAATCCACTTCAAAAGCCAGAGTAGAAAGAGTGTCCAAAGGCATAACAATAAATAAATCAGCAGGATTATTGTATGGTATAAGTTTATTGAAAGTTTCAATTCCCCCGAGTTTTTTGAATTTTTCTTTAAATTGCGACGACAGCTCAAACACCTCGCAAGAGGTTTTAAGATATTCTTTTAATAATTCTTCTTTATATACTAAGGCTGTAGGAATCACAATTTCCTCAACACTTGTTTCTCTTCTTCTACTGCTTGTTACAAGAGACCTAGAAGCAACAAGTCCTGTAAGCCCTGAATCAATCATTTTTGTTCCTGAAATTCCTAAAACAACACCAGACAATCCCCCTAAAGAATGTCCTCTTCCAATGCCTGTTGATGTTTTTTTAAAGATAATGTTTTTCAAACCAGATTTATTAGGGTCTTGAAGATCTCTTTCAATTTCTTCTTCTAATTCATCAAAATTCATTCCTTTTGAAACAAGTGACTGCGAATAAGAAATAAGTTCGTCACCCCCCAAAAAACTACGCCCTGTTTCTTTTCTAAATTTCTCTTTTAATTCAGTGTCTTTTAATTCTATACAGGGCCACAATCCGAGAAGATGAACTTTTAAATCTTCATCAGTAAGAAAATTATGATTTGCATATCGAATTGTCATTTTCTATTTAGAAACTTTAGAGTTTATAAAAATTATTGGTATATAAAATCTATTTTATAATTTTATTCTAAATTCCAATTAAAGTTTCCTTCAGAGATTTGGATTTCTGAACCTCTTCTCCCTAAAAAAGAATCTTCGCTTAACTGAACAGAATATAATCCATTGGATTTGTTTATCTGTTTTATTACAGCAGGAAAATATTTTCCATTATTAGATTTAAGAAAAATCGTGCTTCCAAGAATAAGATTATTATTAATCAATTCTCTTACAATAGGATATGGAGAAAAACCCTTAATTCTTGCAACCTCTCTTTGATTTTCAAATAATAATGTAGTTGGAAATGTCCATTGATTGATATCTCTATAATCTCTTTTTAATTGACTTGATCTATCAGCATCTATAACTGTCTTGCCAAATCCAATGAAAGGATTTTGTCTTGAGAGTGTTTCTATAATAGGTTCATATTTCTTACATTGCTCACACCAACTTGTTCCAACAACAAGAATTCCTCTTTGCAAACTTCCAAAATGTTCATAATTAGAATCTGTTATTCTTTCAATGGCCATTTATCTTCCCCCACATCCTCCTGTAGAAGTTTTACAATGAGGACATTTCATGCAATTTCCATCATCTATCATTAAATTTCCGCATTTTTCGCAAATTTTTCCTGTTATTTTTCCAGAAGAATCATTTTCTTCAACTCCTAATTTTCCCCATTTTCTTGTTCTTTTTATTTTCTCAAGTGTTCTACGGGTATCTAATCCTTCTTCAGAATCTTCCCAATAATTCATTCCTGAAATTCTTTCAATTGTTTCTTCTAAAGTTGGAGAACCAGGATAAACTCTCTCGCCCGCAACACTAGGAATTAAATGGAGTTGAGGAACCTGTTGATATATTCTTAATTCCCAAGGTAAGGGCCTAAGCTCTGGTTGTTTTGAAACAAAAGAAATATCACCTAGATAATTTGCACTTATCCATCTAAATAAAAACTCTTCAATTCCTTTTACCTGAACTATGAAGGAGTGATCTGTTGGTCCTAAAATTTGTGATAATCCTGCTTTATCAAAAATCTCTATTGCTTCTAATAAAGGAACTCCGTATTGTAATTTTTCTGAAAATTGAACAGCAACAAGATTGAGAAGTCTATTAACCTCGCTTCCTCTTTCAAGTGAATTTATAAATAATTCTCCTAATCTTCCGTTTTCATATTCACCTGCTGTTAAAAATAAAGGAACTCCACCAATTTTTACTTTTTGAGTTAAGGCATTTCTTAAGGTGGGCATAGGCTCTCTTTTCCCTCTGATTAAAGTTTCTAAATGACTGATTTTTTTTGTTTTTATTGGTTG
>Ga0268276_1000921_pt1 | contig 31624 bp, 21 predicted proteins | sample saktaG_4_FD_190145 | JGI IMG/M metagenome (GOLD analysis project Ga0268276, IMG submission 190145) | Saline water microbial communities from Sakinaw Lake, British Columbia, Canada - sak_2010_1_5_45m | ecosystem: Environmental > Aquatic > Non-marine Saline and Alkaline > Saline ...
AAAAGAAACCATTTTGTTTTCTCGGACTCGAAAATCCGCCGCGAAAGCAAAGGATGGTACATCCCGGGTCGATTCCTCTCAATTTTGGCACCGTCATGAATGTTTATGAATAGGTCAGGCTAGGATGATCAGCTTAAAAGCCCGAAAGGGCCTGACGAAACACACAGCACGAAAAAAGGATTGCCAATCCAGGAGGGGAACCGCATGAAAACGCATCTCAGGAGGTACGTTCCGGGGCTTGCTGTTGTCCTTCCCTTGTTCGTTATCTTCTTTATGACCACGATTCCGAACGGAAAAGCCTTGACAGTCGAACCGGGGCCGACGGCTGTCAAGGACGTCAGGCTTTTCGACGGCGAGAAGCTCCTCCCACGGGCAACGGTCATTTTTGATAAGGGTAAAATCACAGCCGTCGGCGCCCATATCAAGATCCCGCCGAGAGCCGAGGTTATTGACGGCTCCGGTAAAACTCTTCTTCCTGGTCTCATCGATTCCCACGTCCACGTCTTCGGACCGGCCTATCTCAGGCAGTTCTCTGTTTTCGGCGTTACGACGGTCATTGACATGTTCATGGACGTGAACATGATGAAATCCCTGAAGGCCGACCAGGCCGCGGGGCGGTCGAAGGACTTGGCCTTCCTCGTCTCGGCCGGAACCCTTGCTACAGCCCCAGGCGGCCACGGAACGGAATACGGGCTCACGATCCCGACGATCAGCCGCCCGGATGACGCCCAATCATTCGTCGACGCCCGGATCGCCGAGGGCTCGGACTTCATCAAGATCATCCTCGACGACGGGTCGTCCTATAATTTACCCCGCCCGACACTGGACATAGCTACTATCTCCGCTATCATCAAGGCCGCCCACGCCCGTGGCAAGCTCGCGGTCATCCACGCCGCGACCCTCAAGAACTGCGAAGACTCCCTCAACGCCGGGGTGGACGGCCTGGCCCATCTTTTCTTCAACGACGCTTCCGACCCTGAATTCGGCCGTCTGGCCGCCCAAAAAAGGGCATTCGTCATCCCCACCTTGAGTGTTCTCCAGGGATTCGGCGATAGGACAGAGGCGGGGATCCTTCTTGAAGACAAGGCGCTGGCCCCTTACCTGAAACCGTTTGACCTCCGGAACCTCAAGCTCGACATGGGCTTTAAGACGGCCCCCGGGTCTTACCGGGCGGCGGAGGCCGCGATCGTGAAACTCAAGGTGGCAGGGGTTCGCATCCTTGCCGGAACGGACGCACCCAATCCGGGGACGACCTACGGAGCGAGCCTCCACGGCGAGCTCGAGCTCCTCGTCAAAGCGGGTCTGACTCCGATCGAGGCGCTAAAGGCCGCGACATCGGTTCCGGTGGCGACGTTCGAAATCGCCGGCCGCGGCCGCATCCAACCTGGATACGCCGCGGATCTCGTCCTTGTCAGCGGTGACCCGACGATAACGATCGCAGCGACGCGCGATATCGCCGCCGTCTGGAAAGACGGCCGGCGCGTCAACCGGGAGCAATACCGGGAAGACGCGGCGAAGGAACGGGCCGGGACCTCCGCGGAAAGGGCCCCGAAAACAGAGATCCCGGAATCAGGCCTCATCAGTGATTTCGATGGAGAAAAAGTCTCTGCATCATTCGGCGCAGGGTGGATCATTTCCACAGACACCATAGCCGGGGGAAATTCGAAAGCGGAGTTCCGTCTAGTCGAAGACGGCGCCGCCGGGAGTGGCGCTTCCCTGCTCATCACCGGAGAGGTCATCCCCGGAGGGGCCAACCTTTGGGCCGGGGCGTTCTTTTCGCCGGGCCCGGTCATGATGGCGCCCACGGATCTTTCCTCCCGGAAGGCGATAAGCTTCTGGTCCAAAGGGGAAGGAAAGGCATTCGCGGTCATGGTCTTCGCCCAAAGCCACGGCTTCATCCCGGTCTCGCGGACACTCAAACTCGGGCCTGATTGGCGGGAGTACGTTTTTCCGTTCACGGACTTCAACACAAATGGCGATGATATAATGGGCATTTTCATCGGAGCCTCGCAGGAGCCTGGGCCTTTTACGCTCCAGATCGATATGGTCCGACTGAGATAGGGAGCCTCACCCAAAAACGGTGGGCCGCCCCCACTTTGGCTGTGATCGATTGTGCTCAAATTGTTCTCAGATGCGGCCTAAAACGGTATAAAGCTGTACAAAATTGTGACAACTTGAGGGCGCTGGAGATGATGACTAAATTGCTGGTTTCTCGGGGAATATGGGAGAGCCAGCGAGAGGGATCGAACCTCCGACCTGCTGATTACGAATCAGCTGCTCTACCGACTGAGCTACGCTGGCTTGAGAAGGCTCGATTAAATTAAACGAAATGCCCTCCCCTGTCAAATCCGCCTGCGAAGCGGTTATTGGGCACGGGATCAAGAATGGGGACACGTACCGGAAGGACATGTCCCCCGTCCTAAATTCATGCAGGACCAAAGAACGCAGAAAAGAGAAAGAAGGGGGACACGCGCCGGAGGTCCGGCAGGAAGCGTACCTCCGGCACTTGTCCCCCTTTAAAAATCCGGGCGAATCGCATACAATACCCCTCTTGTTCGACCCCGCGGTTGGACTCATTCGACCGAAAGCGCCGCGACAACCATGAACATGATCATCAAGAAGCTCGAATTGCAGGGATTCAAGTCCTTCGCCGACAGGACGAAGATCGTCTTCCACCCCGGCATCACGGCCATCGTCGGCCCCAACGGCACGGGCAAGAGCAATCTCGTCGACGCCATGCTCTGGGTCCTCGGAGGGCACCGCCAGAAAGTCGTGCGCGGCGACCGGACCGAGGACGTCATTTTCAACGGCAACGCCAAGAAGCCCGCGTTGAGCATGGCCGACGCGGTCCTGACCCTGGCCAGCGAAGACGAAACGTTCGTCGTATCGCACCGGGCTTTTCGCTCCGGGGAGAGCGAATACCGGATGAACAACAAGTCCGTCCGCCTCAAGGACATCCAGGATGAGCTCTGGCGGCACGGCATCGGCGAGAAGGAGTACTTCGTCATCGAGCAGGGCTCGATCGGCGACTTCGTCACCTCCAAGCCGACCGAAAAGAGAGTGTTCATCGAGGAGGCCGCCGGCACGGCCTACTACAAGGACAAGAGGCGCCAGGCCCAATCGAAGCTCGACAGTACCGGACAGAACCTCATTCGCCTCGAAGATATCATCATCGAGGTCGAGAAGGCGAAGAACTCCCTTCAGCGCCAGGCCCAGGCAGCTAACCGCTACAGGCGCCTGCGCGAGCGCATCCGGGAACTCACGTCCCACCACTACCAGAGAAAACTCGTCCTGCTCGAAAATTCCCAGGGTGAGGCCTCCGCCCTCTACGAGGCAGGTCTCCTCCACGAACAGGACATCACGGCCCGCCTACGGAGCGAAGAGAAGGACGCGGCGTCACGGCGGAAGGAACTGTGGGATCTGGAGAAGGGCCTTAAGGAGAGCCAGGAAAAGCTCTTCGGGCTGAAGTCCCTCGTCGCCCGGGTCGAGAGCGATATCGAGCGCGAATCGAAAAGGGTCGAGTTTTTTGAGGAGAAGAAAAAGCGCGCCGAAAGCGACCGCGACGAGCTCCTCGAAGACGTCCTCATGCTGACCCAGGAGTTCGAGGACCTCCGGGCGAGGCTCGGCGGTTTCGAGGAAACGCTCGGGACGAACCGGTCCGACGTCGTCCGCGCCGAGGCGGATCTCGAGTCCGCGCGCCAAGCCCGGCTTGCCGTGGAGCAGGACATCGAGCGCCTGCGCGGCGAATACCTCCAGGCGCTACAGGGGCTGACGGAGGCCAAGAACGAAAGCGTCAGGACCGACAAGGAGATCGAGCTCCTCAGCCGCCAGGAGGACAAGCTCGCGGCCCAGATCGGCGAGCAGGCCGCGCTCCTCATCGGGACCACGGAACGGATGGGTAGGATCGAACGGGACATCGCGGAGCACCGCGACCTCCGGCAAGCCCTGATCAGCCGTGCGGAGGACGTCAAGACGGCGCTCGGCTCCCTGCGTTCTTCCCTTGAAGAAACCCGTCTCCGGCTCGAAGCGCTGAAAGCGCGGCGGGACGAATCCGCCTACCATCTCCAGGCCCTCCGCAAGATCGACGAAAAAGAGCGCGGCGAATCCCCGACCGACGAGGTCCCCGGCGGGCTGGGCATCCTGGCCGACCTCATCCGGACGAACCCGGAGAACGCCCTCCTCTTCGACACGTTCTGGCGGGAAGGGGCCCGGTCCCGCGTCGTCCCGGTCGAGGATTTTCTGAGGGGCATACCGGAAGGCCTGCGCGGAAATTATCTGCTCATCCCGGCCACGGCCCGGCCAGCCATCCCTGAGGAGGTCCTGAGCCGGCCCGGAGTCATCGGGCTGCTTAAGAGCCTCATCGAACCCGACGATCGTCTCAAGGACCGGCTGCCCGGACTCGAGGACGCCGTCATTGTCAGGGACGCCGGCGAAGCGGTCCGGGCCTGGGTCGAGCATCCCGGACTGAATTTCCTGACCCCGGCCGGGGACCTGCTTCTCTCTTCCGGCCTCCTCCGCCTCGGCGAGAAGGCCGAAGGAGCGATCGCCCTGACCTCGGAGATGCGCCGGCTCGACGCGGAGATCGCCCGCCTCGAGTCCGAATCCGCCCCTGTCGCCGCGGAACTCGAAGAAAAACAGAATGGTATCGGAGCCCTCGAAGCGGAGCTCGCGGGCGTCCGCGAAAACCTCGAGCAGGCGGAGCGCATCCTCCAGGACCGGGAGCGCGAGCATCGCTACGGGCTCGGCGAGAGCGAAAGGATCCGGACGACGCAGACGATCCTCGACCGCGAACTCGGCCTCCTGCGCGAGGAGAAAGGGCGGCTCGGCGAGACCCTCCGCAACGCGGGTGAAGGCCTGTCCCTCCGCGAGTCCGAAACCCGGACGCTCAAGGAAAGGATCGAAGCGAAGGAGGCCGCCCTGGCCGCCCTAACGGCCGAAGCTTCCGTCCTCGAGCGCCGTTTCTTCGAAAAGAAGGCCGGTCTCGACCTCGTCCAGGAAAAGATGAACGGCATCGGCGACCAGATGCGGGCGACCGCGAAACGGAAGGAAGCCGCGACGGTTAAAATCCAGCAACTCGAAACCGACGCCCGGGGCAGTGAGGAGGACAAGGCCCGTCTCCGGGACGAGATCCTGGCCCTCCGGGAAAACGCCAAGACCCACGGTGAAGAGCGACTCCGGGCCGAGGCCGGGCTGGAGGCGACGGAAGAAGAACTCGAACAGGTCCGCAAGGCCCTCGAAGCGTCCGAAACCGTCGTCCAGAAAAGCCGGGAAGAGGAAGAGGCGGCCAAGAACGAGCGGGTCAGGCACGAGATCCGCAAGGCCGAGGTCGAACGTGACCTCGTCAACCTCGACGAAATGTGCTGGCAGGAGCTCAAGAAGACGCTGGCCGAGCTCCGGGTGGAGGCCAAGGCCGCCGGCGAGGCCGCTCCCGCGGCCGTCCCCGCCGACGACCAGGAGGCCGAAGATCTGACCGAAGAAGAAGCCGAGGATGCCGACGCCGAGGCCGCCGAACCGGCGGACAAGGCCGTCCTCCCGGGCGAGCCCATCAAGCCCCGGCGGACCGCGAAAAAATGGCGGTCGATCACCGAGATGACCGACGAAGAGGTCGAAAAAGAGCTCGAGAATGCTCGCGAAACCCTCTCCCGCTTCAAGGCGGTCAACCTCATGGCCGAGGAGGAATACGTCGAACAGAAGAAGCGCTTCGACTTCCTCTTCGACGAGCGCCGCGACCTCCGGGATTCCATCGCCTCCACCGAGGAGGCCATCCGCAAGATCGACGAGGAGAGCAAGATCCAGTTCCTCAAGGCCCTGGAGGAGGTCAATAAGAACTTCCAGGAGATCTTCCAGGCGCTCTTCAAGGGCGGCAACGCCGAGGTCAAACTCCTCGAGCCGGACAACCCCCTGGAGAGCGGTGTCGAGATCGTCGCCCAGCCGCCGGGCAAGCGCGTCCAGAACCTCAACCTGCTCTCCGGCGGCGAGAAATCCCTGACCAGCCTGGCGTTCCTGTTCGCCCTCTTCCGCTACCGGCCCTCGCCCTTCTGTTTCCTGGACGAAGTGGACGCCGCCCTCGACGACGTCAACCTGGCCCGCTTCCTCGAGCTCCTGAAGACGATCAAGCACCAGACCCAGTTCATCCTCATCACCCACAACTACAAGACGATGGAAGTGGCCGACTACATCTACGGCACGACCATGTCCGAACCCAACATGACCAAGCTCCTGTCGGTGAAGCTCGAGAAAAAAATCGGCGAAGAACCGAACAATTTGGTATGATAACGCCGGTCAAACCGGACGTATAGGAGGGCGGCATGTCGAGTTATCTCATCATCATCCTCATTTATCTCCTGGCCTTGACGGTCCTGAACTTCGTCCGCTCCAGGAAAATTAAAAGCCAGGAGCAGTTCATGGTCGCCGGCAGGAGCCTGAAATGGCAGGTCATGGTCTTCACCCTGATCTGCACCTGGATCGGTTCGGGGACGTTCATCAGCGGCGCCGAGTTCGCCTCCAAGGCCGGCTTCTCGGCCCTCTGGCTGGCCGCCGGGGCCTGGGTGGGGATCATCCTCATCTACTTCCTCGCCGCCAAGATCCACACGTTCGGGCAGTACACGGTCGGCGACGTCCTCGAGGTCCGCTACGGACCGACCGCCCGCCTCTTCGGGGCCATCGCCCTGATCATTTCCTTCATCTCCATCGTCTCCTACCAATTCGTCGCCGGCGGCTTCATCCTCAACGTCATCACCGACGGCAAGATCTCCGAGGCGACGGGCACTCTCATCGCCGCCGCATTCGTCATCCTTTTCACCGCCCTGGGAGGGATGGTCGCCATCGCTTACACGGACCTGCCGAACGGCATTATCATCGTCCTGGCCTGCCTCCTGGCCGTGCCCTTCGTCGTCACGGCCGCGGGCGGCCTGCCGGCGGCCAAGGCGGCCCTGGACCCGGGCTATTTCGCCATCGTCAATACGCAGTTCGGCGTCCATCCTTGGCTCAAGGCCATCGGCTACTTCCTGTCGACGATGTTTCTGCTACTGGGCGTGCAGAGCATGTACCAGAAATTCTACAGCGCCAAGTCGGGCAAGGACGCCAAAAAGGCCGTCGCCTGGTGGACCGTCGGAACGATCTTCGTCGAGACGATCGTCGTCGTCATCGCCGTCTTCGCCTTCAGCAAGCTCAAAGGCCAGATCGACCTGAGCGTGCCCAAGGCCGGCGGCAAGGTCGTCCTGATGGCGGCCAAACAGCTCGTGCCCTTCCCCGTCGGCGTCCTGCTCCTCGCCGCGGCCTGCGCCGTGGTCATATCGACGGGCATGAACTACCTCCTCTCCCCCTCGACGACGGTCATGCGCGACATCTACCAGCGTTTCATGAAGAAGAACGCCGACCCGAAGAAGATGGTCGCCCTGCAGAAGGTCCTCATCGTCGCCATCGGCGTCGTGGCCTTTCTGCTCGCCACCCAGCTCAAATCCGTCCTCGAAATGAGCTTCTTCGCCTACACGATCTACGGCGTGGCCATCACCCCGGCCCTCATCGCCGCCCTGGCCTGGAAGCGCGTGACCCGAGCGGGCGGCCTGGCCTCGATCATCTCGGGCACGGTCGTCTGTATCTCCTTCTTCGCCCTGTCCAAGATCCCCGGCATACCGGCCCCCGACGGCGATCCCTGGGGCATCCCGATCATCTACCCGTCGCTCATCGCCTCGCTCGGCGCGCTCATCCTCGTCAGCCTGTTCACTCCAAAGCCCAAGCCAGAGGAGCTGGAGAAGTTCTTCCCAAAGGGCTAAGAAGGGGGGACACGTACCGCGACGGTACATGTCCCCAGTTCATGGCCTCTTCGACGGATCGATGGGCTTGAGAGACGATACCCGAGGACCCTGGAGCGGCCAGCGAGGGCATAATGACGACGGGTGTGGTGAAGGACAAGCGCTTCAGGGACCACGACATGGGCGCATACCATGTCGAGTCGCCGCATCGGATCGAGGTCCTCGACCGCATGCTCGACGAGGACCCGCCTGTCCCCTTCCTCACCATCGAGCCCCGCCCGGCGACCGATGAGGAGCTGGGCCGGGTCCACGAGAAAGGTTATATCGACTATGTCCGTTCCACGGTCGGCAAGGTCGTTCCGCTGGACATGGACACGACGGCGGGACCGAAGACGTTCGAAACCGCCCTGCTCGCGGCCGGTGGGTTCCTCAAGTCGCTCGACCTCGTCATGTCCGGGACCGTGCACAACTCCTTGGCCCTTGTCCGGCCGCCCGGCCACCATGCCGAAGCGTCCCAGGCCCGGGGTTTCTGCGTCTTCAACAACGTCGCCATCGGCGCCGAACACCTTGTCCGGAATCACGGCTTGCGCCGGGTCCTCGTCGTCGATTGGGACCTTCATCACGGCAACGGGACCGAACACGCCTTTTACGATCGCCGGGACGTGATGTACTTTTCGACCCACCAGGTCCCCCTCTACCCGGGAACAGGCGCCGTTCGCGATTTCGGGGCGGGCGAAGGACTCGGCTTCAACCTCAACGTTCCGCTTCTCGCCGGCAAGAACGACGCCGACTACCTCCATATTTTCGAAAAGGTTCTGGACCCGGTCGCAGCCCAGTTCGAGCCCGAGTTCATTCTCGCGAGCGTCGGCTTCGACATCGCCGCCGGAGACCCTCTCGGAGGGATGGAGGTGACGCCGGCCGGGTTTGGGCTCCTGGCGGCCTCACTCATGGCCATGGCCGAGAGGACCGCGGCGGGCCGGTTGGCCATGGTCCTTGAGGGCGGATACGACCTCGGGGCCCTCCGGGACGGCGTCCGCGAGGTCCTGAAGACGCTCGGCGGGGAGGACGGTCCCCCCGCTATTAAGAGGGACAGTCCTTTTGCGGGGGACAGTCCCGAGGGGCTACACGTCGAGCTCGAAGAGCCACTCCGCATATTCCGCAGGAAGTGGGGCATTCCGGCCCCTTGAGTGTCCTCCCCCTGGAAAACCGTCACCTGCATAGGACAAACCGGGCCCATTTCCCGTCCTTTTTCAGGGGAGAACATTGGCATAGTTCTTGCATAAAGATGGTTGTGAATAGGAGAACGACCATGAGAAAGACCATAATTTGCTTGATCGGGCTGGTTCTGGTCGCGGCCGGGGCTTGGGCCCAGGATCCCAAGACGGCCCCTCCCCAGGATACGCAGGATGCGAAGTACACGAACGAATCCATAGCCTACCTGAGCTTCGTCGAAGGCAAGGCGTTCGTCCAGAGGGCGTCCGACCTCGGCTACGAGGAAGCGGCCCTCAACATGCCCGTCAGCGAGGGCGACCGGATCGGCACGGCGGACGGCCGGGCCGAGATCCACTTCGGCAAGGGGAACTTCATCCGGCTCGACAACGACACCAAGATCGACGTCCTGAACCTGCCCAAAAAGGAAGACGATATCACCCGTCTCCGCGTCTGGTCGGGGAACGTTTACCTCATCGTGGGCACATTGAAAAAGGAAAAGGGGATCGAACTCCACACCGCCGATTCCTCTTTCTTCGTCCTCGACCGCGGCATCTACCGGGTGGACGTCCGGGAGAACCGCGATACGGAGATCCAGGTCTATCAGGGACTCATCGAGGCCGCCGGTGAGGAGGGTTCGACTCTTCTCAAGGCCTCGCAGCGTCTCGAGGTCTCCGAGGGCCGCTTCGCCTCGAAGCCGTCATCGTTCATCGCTGTGGCCAACGACGGCTTCGACAAGTTCAACGAGTCCCGGAATTCCGTGACCGGCCGTCAGTACGCCAAGAGCTATATGCCCGAGGATCTGTCCGACTTCGAAGCCGAGCTCGACGAGAACGGCGAGTGGATGTACCTCGCCCCCTACGGCAACGTCTGGGTACCGGGCGGCGTCGACGAAGATTGGCGCCCCTACAACAACGGACGTTGGTCCTGGTTGCCCCTGTCCGGGTGGACCTGGTGGCCCTATGAGCCTTGGGGTTGGTCGACGTCCCACTACGGACGCTGGCACTGGGGACTCGACTTCGGCTGGTACTGGATCCCCATGAACATGTGGGGCCCGGCCTGGGTCAACTGGTGGGGGAATGATTTTTACTTCGGCTGGGCGCCGCTCAGCTACTGGGGCTACCCCGGCATCCTCATGGGCGGCCAATACTACGGTCATTATTACGGAGCTTACTATCCTTACGAATCGCGAGCCCTGACCGTCGTCCGCCGCGACCAGCTCAAGGACCCCGGTATTTCTCGAAACGCCCTCAGGGGTGATTCCCTGAAGGGCCTGACCAAGATGAGCCTGACGAGCCCGAACATAAGCATCAGGCCGGCGGGGACGAAGATCTCCGTCCAGCCGCTCGCCGGAAACCGGGTCATGCTCCGGAAAGACGACCGTTCGACCGGGCTCACTCAGGACAGGCGGATCGGCCGCGACTCCCTCGGCACGTCGCCGACGAGCCCTCGGACGATCCGGAAACCGGACGTGGCGGGCAAGTCCCAAGGCCAGGCGTCCGGAACGTCGGCGAAACCGCAGGCCGTCAAGAGCCCGGCCAAGAGCGCGACCAAGTCGTCCGGCCCGGCCAAGACCACGAGCTCGGGAGTACGCAAGATCCGGAAGAAGGACGGGAGCGCCGGACCGGCCTCGAGTGCCGTGAGCGGATACAATAGCTCGGCTTCCGTTTCGAAGACCACGGCCGGGGTGGGCAGCCAGAGAACAGCCTACGGCTATCCCTCATCCCCCGCCGTCACTCGGCCCCCGTCCTACGGAAACGGCGGCGCGGCCAGGGCCAGGACCTTTACGGGTCCCTACTCCCGGCCATCATCCTCTGTTCGGGGAACCTCGACAAGCTCGTCGATCCGTTCGGCAAGTTCGTCGTCGAGAAGCAGTTCGGCCAAGATACGCTCCTCGTCTTCGAGCTCCAAGAGTTCCATCAAGAGCTCTTCGCGCAGCTCTTCCTCCAGAGTTAGGAGCTCGTCGTCCCGGGGTTCGTCCTCGGGCTCACGGAGCGCTTCGGGCGGCAGCGTCAGAAGGAAATAGCAACCCCTTTCCATTGTCGGGGGCGTCCCTCCTCCCGTGGCCGGTTGGGGAGGGATGCCCCCTTTTTTTTTCAGCGCTCTTCGCTGGTTTTGCCGGCGACGTAATACTCCAGGACCCGCATGTGGTCGGCAAGCGTGCAGAACCGGGTCGGCTCCGTGCCGGGAAAGAAGACTTCGAGGAACGGGTAGAGGCAGAAGTCCATCACCCGAAGCCCGGTCTTCTTGTCGATCTCGACAAAGACGAGGTTCGGCGGAACCTCGAAGTCGGGGGGAACAAAATCCACGACGCCGTCCGCTTTGGCCTTTTTTCGGACGTCATCGATGACCCGGGTGAAGAAACCCTGCCAGATGGGCAGGGCGGCCGAAGCTCCGGTCTGCCGGTCCCCCAGGGGCACCTGTTTGTCGTGGCCGACCCAGACGCCCGCGCAGAGGGTCGGCGAGAACCCGATGAACCAGGCGTCCGAGTACTTGTCGGTCGTACCGGTCTTGCCGGCCAGCGGCCAGCCGAGGACGCTGGCGGCCGCCGCCGTCCCGCCCGCCGACTCCACCGCGCCGCGCATCAGGTAGGTCATCATGTAAGCGGTCTGGGGAGAGATGACCTCGTACGATTCCCCCCGCGCCTCTTCGAGGACGTTGCCGTCATTGTCCTCGATGCGGGTGATGAAATAGGGTTGGAACCGGACGCCCTTGTTGGGGAACGTCGAGAATCCGGAGACCATTTCGAGCAGGGTGATCTCGAACGTCCCCAGGCTGAGTGAGAGGTATGGGTAAAGAGGCGACGTGATGCCAAAGCGGCGGCAGTATTCGACGCCGACCTGGGGCGAGATGTTGTCGAGCAGGGTGGCCGTGACGACGTTTCGCGACTGCTCGAGGCCGGTCCTGACGGTGATCGCGCCTTTGTATCTCCGATCGTAGTTCTTGGGCGACCAGGGTTCGCCGCTCCAGCGGTCGATGAAGGTCTTCGGTTCGTCGAGAATAACGCTGGCCGGGGTGAAGCCGTGTTCCAAGGCGGCGGTGTAGAGGAAGGGCTTGATGGCCGAGCCGGTCTGCCGCGGCGCCTGGACGGCCCGGTCGAACTGGCTGTCGTGGAAGGAATAGCCGCCGACCAGGGCCTTGATCTGTCCGGTCTGGGGGTCGATGGCGACGAAGCCGCCGTTGCGGACGGGCTTCTGGTCGAGGGACACTTGGGCGGCCTTGGCCGCATCGTCAAAGGAATGGACCTTGACCTGGATGACGTCGCCGGGCTTGATGAGCGCGTCGAGGGACTTGGCCTTCGTCCAGGCGATGCCCTTGTTGGTCATCTTCCCGGTGAAATTCTTGACCCGGACGGTGGCTTCGGTCCGTGAAACGGAGAGGACGACGGCGTCGTAGGCATCCCCGGCCTCGATGGCCTGGCTTTCCCAGCTCAGGAGCCACTGGTTTTCGGGTTCGGCCCGGGCGCCGGCGACGAGGGCTTTCAAGACTTCCGGACCGGCCGTGAGCAGGTTCGGCTTGTCCGCCCGCCAGCCGTCTTGTTTGTTCTCGGTGTCGCGGAGCCCCGCGTGCAGGGCCCGTTCCGCGTATCGCTGAAGTGTCGGGTCGAGCGTCGTGTAGACCTTGAGGCCGGCCCGGTAAAGGCCTTCGTAGCCATAATTCTTCTCGAGATACCGGCGGACCTCCTCAAAGAAATAGGCGCCGAACTCGGCGCTCGTCCGCCTCAACGGGAGGACGCTCATCGGCCTTTGTTTTGCCTCCTCCCCTTGCTCCTTGGTCAGATAGCCCTCGGCCACCAGGCGGTTGAGGACATGGTTGCGGCGTTCGAGAGTCACCCGCTTGTTCGTATAGGGGGAGTAGCGGGCTGGGCCGCGGAACACGCCGGCGATGAGGGCCGCTTCCTCGAGGCTCAGCTCGCCTATATCCTTGCCGAAAAAGAGACGCGACAAGGCCTGGATACCCCAGGCTCCGTGGCCGAGCCAGAAATGGTTGCAGTAGAGCTCGAAAATCTTTTCCTTGGAATAGAGCTTTTCGATCTCGCGCGCCAAGAAGAGCTCCTTGAGCTTCCGACGCAAACTGACTTCGCTATGAAGGAAGAGAGACCGGGCTAGCTGTTGGGTGATCGTGCTGCCGCCCTCGGGCCGCCGGCCGGTGAAGACCTTGAACACGTCCGCCTTGACCGCCCTCAGGATACCGCGAAGGTCCACCCCCCCATGGCGGAAGAAGCTTGGGTCTTCCGTGGCGACGATAGCGTTGATAAGCACCTGGGGAATCTGCTCGAAGGGAACCTCGACGCGCCGCTCCTCGGCGAACTCCTTGACTGGCTGGCCGTCGGCCGCATAGACCGTGGTGATGAGCTTGGGCCGGAAGGTATCGATGTCGGCGACGTCGGGGAGGTCATCCTTGATGGCGTAGTACGAGCCGAAGATACCGCCCAAGCCGAGTGCCAGTCCGGCCAGGAAGATGATGAGGAAGGCGCGGATAAGCGTGTGCTTCTTGAACCTGCGGATCTTGATCTTGAGCGCTGGGATCTTCAATTTCGGGAACTTTTTTTCGGCGTTATTCAGGTCCGGTTGGCTCGGGTCTGGGCTACTCATAGCGCTCGAACCATCATAGCAAATGCGCCTTTAAAAGACAAAAGAACGCAGGAGCGGCGCGACGCGGGCCCAGATGGCCCGGCCGACGGCCCGGCGGTCGCCCCGGCCGTCGAGGTGGACGAACTCCGGGCCCCTGAAGCCCCGGAAGATCCGGGCGACCCGGACGAGGTAGTCCTCGCGCTCGAAGAGCTCGTCGCGGGTCTTCCGGCCGCGGATGCGGGCCAGGCCGGTCCGGGCATCGACGTCGAGGACGACGACCAGGTCGGGCCTTACGGCGAAGGCCTCGTTCATCCGGCGGATCCTGCCCGTGTCGATGCCCTTGGCGCCCTGGTAGGCGATCGTCGAGAAGTAATACCGGTCGAGGACGACGACCTTGCCGGCCCCGAGAGCCGGGATGAGGTTTTTAGCCACGTTTTCCCGCCGGTCCTTGACGAAGAGATCGAGCTCCTCGGCCGGGGTCAGCGAATCGGCGCGAGCTGCCAGCCGTTTGATCTCACGGCCCCACTTCCCCCGGGTCGGCTCGCGGTAAAAAACGGTCTTATAGCCTCGGTAGCGGAGGCGCCGAAGGAGGGAGCGGGCCTGGGTCGTTTTGCCGGATCCGTCGATCCCTTCGAGGACGACGAGGACGCCCTTTTTGAGCTTGCGCGACATGGGAAAGTCATATTAATCCCGAAGGCCCCCGGGATGCAATCCCGGGTGATGGACGGGGGCGAATTCAGGGTATGAACAGGTTTCCTGGAAAGGGTATCGTGTCCCTGGGAATTCGCGTCCGGCCGTCCAGGACCGCAACGTTTCTCCTGGAACTGCCGTTCGTAACAGGTTAGGCAAATTGAAATTTCGGGCCTGATATGGTATTTTTGAATCTAGCTTTACGGAGGAATTCCATGAAAAAATACGCTTGGATCGCCGTTTCGAGCTTTGCCCTGGGCCTGCTCCTCGCGGGCTATCTTTTCCTCTATCTCCCCGAAAAAATAGTGGCGCCCGCGGACGTTTTCGCATCGGCGGCAGCCCCGGCGCCTTCGGCGAACCTTTTCGCTTCTCCCGCGGCCCAAGAGAAGCCGTCCATGGATTTCGTCACCATCGCCGAAAAGATCGGCCCGGCCGTCGTCCGGATCGAAGCCCAGCGCAAGGAACCGTCAAGGACCTCCGCCTTCGGCGGGGATTCACCCTTCGGCGACGATTTCTTCAACAGGTTTTTCGGCCAGCCCCGGCAGAACCAGCCGGAATCCAACATCGTCCAGGTCGGGGGCACGGGTTTCTTCATCACCGCCGACGGCTACATTCTGACCAATAACCATATGGTCGAGAAGGACAAGACGACGAGCGTCACCGTCACCGTTCTCGGCGGGAAAGCATACGACGCCAAGATCGTCGGCACCGACCCGAGCACCGACCTAGCCCTGCTGAAGGTCCAAGCCAAGGACATGCCCTTCGCCGAACTCGGCGACTCCAGCCTGGCCAAGGTCGGAGAATGGGTCCTGGCCATCGGCAACCCCCTGGGCATGGAACACACGGTCACCGCCGGGATCGTCAGCTACAAGGGGCGCCAGATCGACACCCAGAGCTATCAGGACTTCATCCAGACCGACGCGGCCATCAACCGCGGCAACAGCGGCGGCCCGCTCATCAACATGAGGGGCGAGGTTATCGGCATCAATTCCACGATCCTGACCTCGGGCTTCGCCGGCAACATCGGCATCGGCTTCGCCATCCCCTCGAACATCGCCAAGAAGGTCGTCGTCCAACTCAAGGAGAAGGGCCGGGTCATCCGCGGCCGCCTCGGCGTCGGCATCTATCCCCGCGACCTCACGGAAGGCATGGTCAAGCAGTGGAAGCTCGCGTCCAAGGCCGGCGCCCTCATAATCTCTATCGAGCCCGACTCCCCTGCTGAAAAGGCCAAGATCAAGCAGTACGACGTCATCACCCAGCTCAACGGCGAGCCGGTCAAGGACGGCGACGACCTGCGCTTCCGCATCGCCGACGTCCTGCCGGGCGGCAAGGTCGACCTGACTATCGTCCGCGACGGCAAAGAGATGAAGGTCTCGGCGATCGTCGACGAGCTCGAGCCCGTGAGCGAGAAAGGCCAAGTCGCGAGCCTCGACAAGGACATCGGCGTCTCCGTCGTGGCCCTGTCGCCCAACTCGGCCCGCCGCTACGGGCTCCGAACGACCGAAGGTCTGCTGATCACGGAGGTCCGGAACGGAAGCGAAGCGGACCGCCAGGGCCTGGCCGCGGGCATGATCATCCTCGAGGTCAACCGGAGGAAAGTGGCCACGGTCAAAGATTTCGAGGATATCCTCAAGAAGACCGAAAGCGGCGACGAGGTCATCCTCCTCGTCCGCCAGGAGCAGGACGGACGGTCTCAGGACTTCATCGCCACGGTCAAAGTCCGCTGATGCGGTTCACCAAGCTCCACGGGCTCGGCAACGACTTCCTGGTCGCGAGCCCGGGCGGGATGACGGATCCCGCGGCGGCCGCGGACTTGGCGCGTCGGATTTGCGACCGGCACACGGGAGTCGGGGCCGACGGCCTCATCTTTCTCGCGCCTGAAAAGGGAGAGCCCGCCAGGGCCGGTTTCCGGATATTCAACGCCGACGGCAGCGAAGCGGAGATCTCGGGAAACGGACTTCGTTGCGCCGCCGCCTTTCTGGCCTCGAGCGGGGCCGTCCCTTCGCCGAAGGTCCTTTTCAAGACGGCGGCCGGAGAACGGCCGAGCGAGGTGCTCTCTTCCCGGGGCTCCCTCTTCGAGGTCAGGATCGGCCTCGGCGCGCCGCGCCTCGCCTCGAAGGACATCCCTTTCGACGACGGCCGGGTCCACGACCGTATCGTCGACTACCCGCTGTCCGTCATCCGCAGGAGCTTTCCAGTCACCTGCGTTTCCATGGGCAACCCCCACTGCGGGCTTTATTTCGACCATCTTCCGTCCCGGAGCGAATGGCACGGCCTGGGCGCCGAGATTGAGACTCACCCGTTCTTCCCCAACAAGACCAACGTCGAATTCATCCGGGTCGTCAGCCGGGACGAGATCGAAGTCCTCTTCTGGGAGCGCGGCGTCGGGGAGACGCTGGCCTCCGGCACCGGTTCGGCTGCAGCAGCCGTCGCCTCTGTTCTCAAGGGACTAACCGACCGCTCAGTCAAGGTCCGGACAGCCATGGGCAACCTCAAGGTGGAGTGGCCCAAGGGCGGGGAAGTCCTTCAAACAGGTCCGGCCGAGGTCGTGTTCTCGGGCGATTATCCGGCTGTTTGAGCTATTGGCGCTACCCGAATTCAGCCACGAAAATGCTCGAAGCCCCTCGGGCGAAGGGGCTCTTTCTTTTTATTGGCGCCAACCAGAAAAATCTTCTTGCCAGCCATGATGCGGCCGATCATCGTCAGCTTGAACCGCAACGCGAGCTTCCGTACGGCTACGAGCTTGTCCGGGCGGACGGTGAACAGGAGCTCGAAGTCCTCTCCCCCGCTGAGAGCCATGGCCAGCGGGTCCTTCGAGGACCTTTTCAAAGCCGCCGAGAGAGGGATCCGCGACGCTTCGATTTCCGCCCCGACCCCGCTCTCTTCGCAGATGTGGGCCAGGTCCACGCTCAAGCCGTCCGAGATGTCGATCATGGCCGAGGCGAGTTTCCTCCGGGCTAAAAGCGAGCCCAGCTCCAGGCGCGGGACCGGGTCGAGAAAGGCCTTGATGAGCGGCCGCACTCCCCTGCCCTTTCCCTGGAGTCCGCCCTTCTCGAGGAGCCGAAACCCCCGGGCAGCGTCACCGAGTGTCCCCGAGACGAACACCCAATCCCCCGCCCTCGCGCCGCTTCTCGTCACAGGGGACTTGGCCTCCCCCGTGACCGTGACCGAGATCATGATCTTGCCGGCTTGAGAGAGATCCCCCCCGATGAGCGCCACTCTCGCCTCGCGGGCCGCGCTCCGGAACCCGGCCATGAACTCCCGGAGCCAGTTCTCTTTGAGGTCCCCGGGTATGGCCATCCCGACGAGCGCGTGAAGCGGTCGTCCGCCCATGGCGGCGATATCGCTGAGGTTGACGTTGAGGGCCTTGCGGCCGAGGAGACGCGGCGGATGGACGGCCCGCCGAAAATCCTCGTCCTCGACGAGCATGTCCGTCGTCAGCAATAAGGATCTCGGCGCCTTGACGAGGGCCGCGTCGTCGCCGATGCCGATGAGGATATCCGGCCGCGGTTCGCCGAAGGCACGCCGGATCCGCGATATCGCCCGCCGCTCACCCAGTTCTTTCAGCCGCATCGTGTCCTTCAAAGGTGGTAGAGCCCGATCCGTTCATTCCCTTCGCTTTTATGGGTTCTGAGGCTGATTCCGGGGAATATCCCACGGCGGTCATCGCCGTGATTCCCTGGAATCGGGCGAAGAACCCTTTGTCTTGCGTTTCGCGTCACCGGGCTTCGGCGCCTTGCCGAAGGGCCTGACCATGGCATGTTTGAAGACGTCCCTGACGTCCTCGACGAAGATGAACTCGATATCGCGGATGACTTTTTTAGGGATCTCGTACAAGTCCTTCTTGTTCGCCGCCGGCATGATCATCCTCTTGACCCCGGCCCTCTGGGCGGCCAGGACTTTCTCCTTGATCCCGCCGACGGGCAGGACGTTGCCGCGGAGGGTGATCTCGCCGGTCATGGCCACGTCCCACTTGACCTTGATATTCGTGCAGACGGACAGGAAGGCCGTGGCGATGGTCACACCGGCCGAAGGTCCGTCCTTAGGGATGGCGCCCTCGGGAAAATGGACGTGGAAGTCGTTCCGGGAGAAGATCTTGTGGTCGATGCCGAATTCCGATGCGTGGGCCCGGGCATAGCTCAGGGCCGCCTGGGCCGACTCCTTCATGACGTCGCCGAGCGAGCCGGTGAGAGCCAGCGCGCCCTTGCCCGGCATCTTCGTCGCCTCGACGAAGAGGATCTCGCCGCCGACGGCCGTCCAGGCGACGCCGGTCGCTATCCCGACCTGGTCTTTTTTCAGGAGCTGGTCCTTGAAGATCTTCGACGGGCCGAGGTGGCGCTCGATCGACTGGGCCGTGACGACGGTCAAGCCCTTCTTCCCTTCGGCCACTTTTCGGGCGACTTTCCGGCAGACCGAAGCGATCTCGCGCTCGAGGTTGCGGACACCGGCTTCGCGCGTGTAGAGGGAGATTATTTTTTTGATCGCCCCGGAGGTGAAGCTGATGAGCTTCGGGCTCAGGGCGTTCTCGGCGACCTGTTTCGGGATGAGGTGGCGGACGGCGATCTGGAGCTTCTCTTCTTCCGTGTAGCCCGGCAGCTCAAGCACCTCCATGCGGTCGCGGAAGGCCGGCTGGATGGGATCGAGGAGGTTGGCGGTGGTGATGAACATGACCTTGGACAGGTCGTAAGGGACGCCGAGGTAGTGGTCGCGGAACTGGTTGTTCTGCTCGGGGTCGAGGACCTCGAGGAGGGCCGATGACGGGTCGCCGCGGAAGTCGGCCCCGATCTTGTCGACCTCGTCCATCATGAAGACGGGATTCTCCGAACCGGCCCGGCGGATGCCCTGGATGATGCGGCCGGGCATGGCCCCGACGTAGGTCCGGCGGTGGCCGCGGATCTCGGCCTCGTCGTGGACGCCGCCGAGGGAGATGCGGACGAACTTGCGTCCCAGGGCCCGGGCGATCGATTTGCCGAGCGATGTTTTTCCCACGCCGGGCGGGCCGACGAAGCAGAGGATGGGCCCCTTGGCCGTCTTGGACAGCTTGCGGACGCCGAGATATTCGAGGATGCGCTCTTTGACCTTCTGCAGTCCGTAGTGGTCGTCGTCGAGGATCTTCTTGGCCTTGACCAGGTCCAGCCTGTCGACCGTGGCCTTGTTCCACGGTAGCATGAACATCCAGTCGAGATAGTTGCGGACGACGGACGTCTCGGCCGACTCGGGGTGCATCTGGGCCAGGCGGCTGATCTGCTTCTCGAGCTCCTCCTTGACCTCGTCGGAGACCCGGATCTTGCGCAGCTTGTCCTGGTAGATCTTGAGCTCTTCCTGGATCTCCGTGCCCTCGCCGAGCTCCTTCTGGATGGCCTTCATCTGCTGGCGCAGGAAGTATTGCTTCTGGAGCTTGTCCATCTCGCCCTTGGCCTCGGTCGAGATCTTGGACTGGACGTCGAGGATCTCGAGCTCCCGGGTCAGGAGCTCGAAAACCTTCTTCAGCCGCTGAGCGGGGTCGGCGATCTCGAGGATGGCCTGGGCCTCTTCGACCTTGAGGTCGAGGTTCGACGCCGTCAGATCGGCCAGGCGCCCGGCCTCGTCCACGTTCGAAGCAATGATGAGGACCTCGGGCGCGAGGTTCTTGCCGAGCGATGCCGCCCGCTCGAGCCCGGAGCGGACGTTGCGGATGAGGGCCTCGTTCTCGAGGCTCTTTTCGGGTTTGTCCGGCTCCTGGATGACCTTGACCCCGACCGCGATGTGAGCCCCCTCCTCCTCGAACGACTCGACCCGGGCTCGGACGAGGCCTTGGGCCAGGATGCGCATCCTGCCGTCGGGCAGCTTCAGCATGCGCATGATCAGGGCGACCGTGCCGACGTCGTAGACGTCCTCGCGCTTAGGGTCCTCGACCTCCATGTCCTTTTGGGTCAGAAGGAGGATCATCCGGTTGGTCGAAAGCGAGACGTCGATCGCGTTCTTCGATTTTTCCCGGCCGACGAAGAGTGGGGCGATCATGTAGGGGAAGATGACGACGTCCCGTAGCAGCAGCACGGGCAGCTTCTCCGGGACCTGGAGCTTCTGGCTCTGCTCCTCTATGATAGCCTCGAGCTGTTCGCCGTTCTTATTGTCGATGCTGGCCATGTCAAAGCTCCAACTTCATCCGCCGCTCCGGCGGTTCTTGATCTCCACGTCCCTCCCCGCCTTTCGGGGCGGCTTCTTCAGGACGACCGTCAGGATCCCGTTCTCGAGGGCCGCAAAGGCCCGGTCGGGGTCGATCGTCCCGGGCACGACGATGTCCCGCCGGAAGGCCCCGAACTCCCGCTCGAGCCTCATGTACCGGGACCCGTGATGGGTCCCGAGCTCCCGCTTGAAGCCGCTCACTTCGAGACGGCTCGAGAAGAGCAGCACCTTGACGTCTTTCTCGGAGACGCCGGGAAGCTCCATCTCCAGGATGAATTCGCCCTCGGTCTCATAAATGTCGACCGCGGGAATGGTGACCTCCCCGGGCAGCGGCAGCCTCGGCTTAGGAGGCCGGGCGGTCCGCTCCGAGGTCCTGACCCGGGCTTCGGCCCTGCGGGTTCGCGAAACAGGCTTGATGCGGCGGACCATGGCGGAAGGCGGGGGTTATTTTTCCTTCATGAGGTCTTCGAGCTCCTGCCGGAATTCGGCGACATCCGCGAACTCCCGGTAGACGGAGGCGAACCTCACGTAGGCGACCTTGTCCAGCTCCTTAAGCCTGTCCATGACGAGCTGCCCGATCTCGGCAACGCCGATCTCCTTGTCCGGCCGCTCCTGGAGGAGGGACTCGATCTCCTCGACGATCTCCTCGAGCTGGCTGATCTGGATGGGCCGCTTCTCGCAGGACTTCATCATCCCCCGGAGGAGCTTCTGGCTGTCGAAGGGCTGGCGCGTGCCGTCCTTCTTGACGACCATGTAGGGGATCTCCTCGATCTTCTCGTAGGTCGTGAACCGGCGCTTACAGGACAGGCATTCCCGCCGCCGGCGGATGGAGATCCCCTTCTTGCTCTCCCGGGAATCGATGACCTTGCTTTCGAGAAAGCCGCAGAATGGACACCTCATCGTCTCTCGCTCTCGCCCATCTTTTTGAGCTGGAAAAGGGTCAAACCCTCATGGGCTAATATAGCATATCCCAGGGCGCATGTCACGGCGATCTGGATGGCGTGGCCGACCAGCGTTATGCCCACGGCCCGGCCGGGGTCGAGGCCGAAGAGGAGGACCATGCCCAGCTTGCTGAAGTAGTGGAAACCGCCGACCATGCCCGGCGTGGGGATGGAGGCGCCGATGGCGGTCAGAAAGACATAGGGGAAGACGAGGATGTACGGCACGCGGACGTGGTAGGAAAAGAAGAGGATCCAGTAAAAGAAAGAGATGCCCAGCCAGACGACGACCGAGAGCCCGGCGTAAAGGCCCAGCTGGCCGGGGGACCGGAAGAAATCGAGCCCGGTGATGAACTCGCGAAGGAGCCCGAGGACGGCCCCGCGGGCCTTTTCGGGAAGGGGTTTCAGGAGGAAGGCGACAACGCGGAGGGCCCGCTCCCGGAAAAAATAGAGGATTAGGGTCAGGGTCAGGAGAGCCGCGGCGACGGCGAGGCCGATTATCCCCCAGAACACCAGCCGGTTTCCGGCCTCGAGGTCGAGAGGCCAAGCCCCGGTAAAAAGGTGCCCGGAGAGGAGGAAAACGCCCAGCAACAGGCAGTTCGTCATCAGGTCGAAGATCCGCTCGACGACGACCGTGCCCACGGCGAAGCCCGGCCGCAGGCCCTCCTTGCGGGCTAGGTACAAGGGTTTGGCCAACTCACCGAGGCGGCCCGGAAAGACGGCGCTGACCGTGAAGCCGACGATGTTGGCGGCGACGAGGTTGCGGAAGCGGACGTCGATCTTCTCCCGGGCAATGAGGACGTGCCAGCGGACGGAGCGGGTGACGAAGTGGAGGGCCGCGAGCGGAAAAAGCAACAGGAAAAGGGGGACGTTGACGTCGGTGATGAGGGCGGGGACCTTCTTCCACTCGACGCTGCGGCCGAAAAAGTAGAGGAAAACGACCATCAGGACGAGGCCAACGACGATTTTCGCGAGGTTCCTGTTCATCGGCGAGGCCCATGGTACCATGAAGCCCCCCAGGGCTCAACCGAGGCCGGAGGGAGCGACAGGTTCCTTTTGGACTTGAAATCTCCGCTGAATTTCTTTAAGATAGTGGTCCCTGCTGGGAAGTCGTCCAACGGCAGGACTCATGACTCTGGATCATGCAATCAAGGTTCGAATCCTTGCTTCCCAGCCACTCCCCTTCCCCCTATTGATCCCGAGATTTCAGAGACTTGCGATAAGGCCCGATTCTCTCATTGGCTTCCGTCCGAAACCGTAATCTAGCGGCGCTTTCAGTCTATTCTGGCACGCCACAGACACATGGCGGGCAAAGAGGGAAGGGCCTGGAAAACAAGGAGATCATTTGTATTCGAGTCTAATGGTTGGGGTTCGATTCCCCTAACTCACCGGAAGCGGTAACTCTTAGCTTGTCGCAGGTTTTTTGGGGAAAAAGATTTTGATAGGAAGCAGGATACCGATGAGGAATAAAACGATTCCGATTAATTGGCCGATGAGATTCTTGGTATCTCCGTTGATGATGAACCTCACCAGTCCATAGCCCCATCCGATGAATGCGGTAATAAAGAACCCCCACCAACCCCATCTCAGGCCTTTCTTGAAGCCGTTGAAAAGGATAAAGAGCGCAGCGATGTTTGCGGCCAGCCCAAGTGCCCCAAGGTGTCTTACTACATCATAGATCGCTTTCGTAACTGCGGGATTCTGCAGCTCTTCGTTGACCTTGAGAGTGTTGCCGCTGACGGTTTGCGGAGAGACAATCAGCACGAGGCAGTAGATCGCACCGAACAGCGCGACGATGAGAAGAATGGTTGACGCCGTCTTTAACATACTTTCCCCTCCTTAAAAAAGATAACAAGCCATGATAAACGGCTTATTTCCCTAAGATTGCGGAAGCGAAAACCCCTATGAATATGGCTGTATGATATGTCCAGCAATTCAGCTATGTCAAGCGGAAATCCGAGGATGTCATGCTGCCGGAAAATAAAAGCTATCAAAAGATATTTTCGACCTAAAGGCAGCAATCGCCGGACGCATCGTGAGGTGACGGATAAAGGGCCACATGACAGTAATCGGAGGTCACTTGGGTGACAGTAATCGGAGGTCAGTATAATGGTGGAAAACGGCTTTAATCAAGAGGATGAACATGCCTAAAAAACCCCTCGGGAGCGACGACGGCAGATGATGGTCTCGGCGGTGCGCCACGGCACTCCGATGCGTTCGGTAGCCCGTCGTTTTCATGTGAGTCTCAACACCGTGCAGCGCTGGGTCCGCCGAACTCAAGGACAACGCCTGTCCCGAGTGGATTGGACGGATCGTCCTGCGGGATGCCGTCGATCTCCCCATCGGACTCCCGCTTTCGTCGAAGATCGAGTTCTCGGTTTGCGGACGAGTTTGAAGACGGACAGTGCTCTCGGTGAGTATGGCGCCGAAGCCATCCACAGGACCCTGGTGGACGAGGGAACGATCCCTCCGCCGACCGTTCGGACGATCGGACGCATCCTCGCGCGGCGGGGGCGTTTGGCCAGGAGCAGGTTGTCGACCTGTGTCACCCAACGATAGCCGAAGCGGAAAGGCAAAGGCCTGACGCTTCCCGAGGGGTCTTCGTATGCCGCACGCAGGTCCGGCTGTTCGACGTTGGTGAAATCCTTGACCGGTGTCGCGTACCGCCCAAAGAGGGTGATCTCCCAGCCGCCGCGCTTGAAGAAGCGGTAGGGCACCGCCGTGTCGTCCTCGAGGACGAACAGGCTCCGCTCGAGTATGAGCTTGCGGACCGTCGAGAAATTGCTCCAGTGGAGAAGGTAGGAACCCGATTTGACGAACGTCGTCATCGTCTCCAGCCCTTCGAAAAATCTGTGGAGGGCCGACTCTTCGGTAAAAGCCTTGTTCTCGAGGTCGCAGGAAAAATAATAAACGCTCTTGAGAACGGCGTCTCCCGGCTTCAGATAATCGATCCTGACCCCGTAGGGCCGGTGGGGCCGCTTGGCCAGGCGCGCGTACGGGGCTTCTCTCCAGCCGCCTTTTTCGTCCGGGGCGAGCCGCTTGACGTCGACGACCGAGTATCCCCCCCGCTTCAGGAAGAAGCCGACGACCGGCAGGGCCCCGTCCAAGTGCCCCTGTGAATAAGTGTCCATCATGCGCATCGTGATGAAATAGCCGCGCGTGAGGAAATCCGACGTGAGGGTCCCCAAGTCGGCGAAGAAATCCTCCCGTTCTTTGGCGGAATCCCGGTCGAAATCCGGCAGGTTACCGACGGGCTCAAGGCCTATCAGGACGATCGTCGTCGCCTCGGGAAAAAGGGCGAAGGCCGTAGCAAAATCCGGCCCGCTGAAAGGGTAAAATAGGGTCGTCGTCTTCTCCCGGACTTCCTCGAGGGTATTCCCGGCCCAGACCCGCATGGGCGCGAGGACTGCGGAATCGAAGTCCGTCCAGGCTTTTCCCGAAAGGGCCGCGAAGTCTTTCCAGCAAGGTTCTTCCTGCCAGGCGAGGTACGGCGGCGCCGACTCGGGCAGGCCGGCCGTGAAACCGAAGCGGTCGTCGAGGGTCCGATCGACAGGCGGCGGAGCGGCTGGCGAAGCCGCGGCCACGGGACCGGTCTGGCTAGAAGAAGCATCGCGGCCCGGCTCCTGCCGGCAGGCGAATCCGGCCAGAAGAACCGTGATGATAAAGAGAAGAAACGTTCGGCGCATGGGAATATTGGACTATTATCCGCGTTTCGAACCTAAAAAGAAAGCTTCTCACGGTAGCCGAGATGTGATATTTTTTCGCCCTTGGAGGAAACCAACATGTCACCAACCCGCCGTTCGTTCATCAAGACCGGAAGCATCTCGCTGGCCGCCCTGGGCCTGGGTTCGGCCTCTCTGGCTTCGCCCGCGGCCGGCCGATCGCAAGATCTCAAGAACATGGTCACCGGCGTCGAGCCGCTCACGCCGGAGGACTTCGCCCTGCGCCGGGAGAAGGCCCGCCGGCTCTTGGCGGAAAAGGGCCTCGACGCCGTCTTCGTCGGAGGCGGGACGAACCTGCTCTACTTCACCAAAGTCGGCTGGTGGCTGAGCGAGCGCCCCTTCGGCGTCGTCTTGAGCCGGAAACGGGACCCGGTCTGGGTCTGCCCGGCCTTCGAGGCGAAAAGGGCCGAGGAGCTCGTCCCAGCCGGCCAGGAAATCCGGACCTGGGAGGAACACGAAAGCCCCTACGAGCTCATCGGCGGGATCCTCAAGGACATCGGCGCCGCGACCGGGAAGCTGGGCGCGGCCCCGGACCTTCGGGCCTTCGAGGTCTTCGGTCTGCGCCGCTCCTTGCCCACGATCGAGGTCGTCGACGGCGCGGCCATCACGGAAGGCTGCCGGGGCGTCAAGACGGCCAAAGAGATCGCCTACATGGACCTGGCCAACCGCATCACCAAGCTCGCCTACCAGGAGGGTTTCAAAGAGCTCCGCGCCGGCATGACGACCCGCGACCTGTCGGGCACCATCTCCGCCGCGACCCAGAAACTGGGTTCCTCGGGAGGCGGTGGGCCGCAGTTCGGCCCGAACTCGGCCTTTCCCCACGGTTCCCAGGTTCCGCGGGCGCTCACGGCCGGCGACGCCGTCCTCGTCGACGGCGGCTGCGGCGTCGAGGGCTACCGCTCCGACGTCACCCGGACGGTCGTTTTCGGCAAGCCCTCGGACAAACAGCGCCGCGTTTGGGACATCGTCAGGAATGCGCAAAAGGCCGCGCTCAAAGCCGCCCGCCCCGGAGCGACCTGCGAGTCGGTCGACCGGGCGGCCCGGAAGGTCATCGAGGACGCCGGCTTCGGCCCGGGCTACAAATATTTCGCCCACCGCCTCGGCCACGGCATCGGCATGGAAGGCCACGAATATCCGTATCTGGTCAAGGGGAACACGCTCAAGATCGAACCGGGCATGACCTTCAGCAACGAGCCCGGCATCTACATCTACGGCGAGTTCGGCATACGTATCGAGGACTGCATGGTCGTCGAGGCAGCGGGCGCCCGGCATCTCGGCGGCCTCGAGTCCGAATCCATCGAAAAGCCTTTCGGCGCGGACTGAGCCGGCCGGGGAGAGACGGGGAGTTTCCGGGGGGAGGCTTAGACGCCTACGACGGCGTGCGTCCCGGCCTCGATGCGGACGACGTGGATCTTGGGCGCCCGGCCGAATTCGGCCTCGTAGTCTTGGCCGACCCGGGCCTCGAATTCCGCGACGGCGCCGTCCTCGACCAGGCTGATCGTGCAGCCGCCGAAGCCCGCGCCCATCATCCGGGACCCCAGGACGCCCGGAACACGATAAGCCGCCTCGACGAGTGAGTTGAGCTCGGCCGAGCTCACTTCGTAGTCGTCACGGAGCCCGGCATGCGAGGCGTTCATGAGCCCGCCGAGGACCGCGAAGTCGTTCCGGACGAGGGCGGCCGAGGCCTCCTCCACCCGGATGTTCTCGCGGACGACGTAGTCGCAACGGCGGTAGACGACCGGGTCGAACTCGGCCCGGTGCTCGCCGAGAAGATCCAGGGTCGCGTCCCTCAGGCTGATAACTGAGGGGTCGTGGGCCTGCAGGATCTTCACCCCTTCCTCGCATTGGCCGCGGCGGACGTTGTATTCCGATGAGGCCAGCTCCCGGCGGACGAGCGTATCGGAGATGACGATACGGAGGTCCTCGCGCTCGAAAGGAAAATGCTCATAGGCCAGGGACCGGCAGTCGAGCTTGAGGACGCTTCTCTCCCGGCCGTGGATGTTGATGAACTGGTCCATGATGCCGCAGCGGACGCCGACGAATTCGTTCTCGGCCTTCTGGGCCAGCTTGACCAGGGTCAGGCTGTCGAGCTTGAGCCCGAACAGGGCGTTGAGGGAGAAGGCCAGGCCGCCTTCGATGGCCGCCGAGGAGGACATCCCGGCCCCGATGGGGATGTCGCCGCCGAAAACGCAGTTGAAGCCGCCGACCCGGTGGTCCGCTTTGAGGAACTGATCAACGACCCCCTGGAGGTAGTCCGGCCAGTGGAGGGGGGAACGGTGGAACTCGCCCAGCTCGCAGCGGAATTCCTGGTCGAAGTCGTGGGACACGAAATGGCATAGCCTGTCGGCCCGGGGCAAGACGGCGAAGACGACGGCTTTGTCCGTGGCGCCGGGAAGGACGAACCCCTCGTTGTAGTCGGTGTGCTCGCCGATGAGGTTGATCCGGCCGGGAGAGACGATGAGGAGGGGGTTCCCCGGGAAATGCCCGCGGAACTTGTCGGCGATGACGGGGACCAGCGCGTTCATCCTCTCTCCTTACGCCAGGATGATATCATGAGACGCTGCGGAGGGGAAGAATTCTCAACGGAACCGGAAAAAGTCAACACGCAGACGGAAGGGAAATCAACACGACCGATCAGACGCCGAAGCTCATCTTCTGGCGGATCTCGGCCGCCTTCTGTTCGGCCGGGGCGATGACCTCCCGCCCGATCCTCTTGGCCAGCTCGTCCGCATCCGAGAAGCTCCAGAAAGGCAGGACCCAGCGGTACTTGTGGTAGTGGGTGTCGGCGGCGCCCTGCTCCCTCCCCTTCTGGCCGATGGGCTGGATGGGGATCGACGGGAGGAAATGGACGACGGCGTCGAGCGTCTCGGCGATCAGCCGGTCGTCGGTCAGGTCGGCGATGACGAACCGGGACATCTTGCCGAGCGTCTTGACGATCTCGTTCTTGTCGCCCGACCCCGGCAGGCTGAAATCGAGGACGAGAGGCGAATATTCGCCGCGGCGAAGGGCCTCCTTGATGGCCTCGAGGACCGGTGTTCGGTCCGGAGTGAAGCGGCCGATGACGAGAACGGTGTTGAGGGTGATGGAGAAGACCTCGTAGCGGGCCTTCTCGTGATGGAGCAGCATGCCGACGAGCTGGGCCGTCTGCAGGCTGTCAACCGAGAGGACCGGCTGCTTGGCCGGCATGATGTCGAGGTCCCTCTGGCGGGACTCGGTCAGGTTGACGTCCCAGAGCGAGGTCCCATAGACGGCGCAATTGTCGAGAACGGCGTTCTCAAGGTTCGTCCGGAGCAGGGTGGCGAAACAGAAGTTGGCGCTGGCCGCGTTGGCCGAGCGGAGGTTGGTCCGTTCGAGGATGGCCTCCTGGAAATTGGCCCCCTCGAGGTTGGCTTCACTGAGGTCGGCCTCGCTGAGGTCGGCCTTGAAAAAAGAGGCCTGACTGAGTACGGCACCGTTGAGCTTGGCCCGGAAAAGGGAGGCCTGGCCGAGGTTGGCCCCCTTCATCGTGGCTTGGAGAAGACTGGCCCCGCTCAGGTTGGCCCGGATGAGGAAGGCCCCGGTGAGGTCGGCCCCGTTGAGGTTGGCCCCGGCCATGTCGGCCTGGCTGAAGTTGGCTTTGAGAAGGATCGCCCGGCTTAGGTCGGCCTGGCTGAGATCGGCCCGGAAGAACTTGGCCCGGGCCAGGTTGGCCCCGCTGAGGTTCGTCCCGGCGAGCTTGGCGCCGCTGAAGTCGGCCTTGGCCAGGTTGGCTCCGGCCAGATTGAGGTCGGAGAGGTCGGCGCCGGTGAAATCGGGCACAACCTTGGTATTTTTCCGGCGCCACTCGTTCCAATGGTCGATCCGGTCCCTGACGATGTCGATGTGCCCCGCGTTCGCCATCGGCCTTATTCTAGGGGGAGTGCCATAGCCCTGTCAATCACGTCAAATCCTATTTTTTCCGGAGCTTGAGGACTCCCTTGATGCTGTCGAGGTCGATCTGGAAGGACTGCAGGAAATCGTTGCCGAGAAGGCCGGCATCTTCGTCCATGCCGAGGTCGTAGACGATGGCGCGGATGTCGAAGACCGTCTGCCGTTCGACCTCGATGGATTCCAGCCGGACCTGATAGGCCAGGTCCCCTCCCGCGACGCCCTGGAAGCCGACGACGGGGGTGGAGTTGTCGATCCGGATCCCCAATGCCGCCACGGCCGAAGTGGGAATGATGCTCATCGTCGCGCCCGTATCGATGAAAAATTTCTGCCGGTGCTTCTTGTTGATGACGGCATAGACGGGGATGAGCTTGTCCCCGGGGTTGAAGCGGATGGTCGCCGAATCCTCGTCGCGGCGGCCCTCTTCGACGAGCCGCTCGAGAGTACGCGCCTTGTCCGAGAAAGCCGTCGGGTACTGCTTGGCGCCGAGAAGGTCCGCCGCCCTCCCCCACTTCTTCTCCAGGACGGCGGCCTCGACACCGAGGAGATGGAGCTCGATGTCGTCGGGGGCGAGACGGCTGGCCTCTTCGAAGATCTCGAGCCCGTTGTAGCCGCGTTCGTTGAGGATCTTGTGGAGTGACGCCTTGGCCAGCTCGACCTCGACGGCCTCGAGTTCCCTGGAGGCCGGCGAGACCTGGATCGCGGGGTCCCGCCGGAGATCGGCGAGAAGCCTGTGTGCGGCGTCGAAGCCGCGCGCTGCCCCGGCGGCCCGGGCCGCGGTTTTTATGAGCGGGACGTCCGCGGCGGCGGAGAGGATGTCCGGGTCGAGGATCCGGGCGACCTCGGCGGCCATCCCGCGCTCGATCATGGCCGTGGCCAAAGACGACATGCGCGCCGCGACCATGGCCGGCTTCAGGTGCAGGGGAAGGTCCTCGGGCGAAAGCAGGGCCGGTTCCCGGAAGCCGGCGGCAAGCGCCGCCAGCTTGCGGTCGGACGCGGCCTCGTCCATCATGGACATGGCCCGGACGAAAGCGATTTCGCGACAACGCGCGAATAGGGAGCCGGCGAGGTCACCGGCCGGAAGGACGGGCTTCGGGCCGGCATCGTCGGATGGCGACCATAGGTATCCCCTGGCGACGCCCTGACCGAAGGTCCAGCCGACGATCCGGCCTTTCTGGACGAGGACGCCGGGCGCGGATATCTCGCCGAACAGGGCGAAGGTCCTGAACGAGCCGGCGGAACGAAGCGGGCCCGTCTCGATAGCGATGGACGTCCTCTCGCCGCTCAAAGGACGCCACTCGAGAAGCTCGGACACGTTCCAAGGCGCAAGCTCCGGGGTCCGCAGGCCTTCGCCGAGCTCGAATCGGCAGAGAACGACGGGATTCGCGGCCTTCCAGTCCACCCAGGCCGGGCGCATACCGGCCGGGCCGGGGCTGTCGAGGCGCGGGGCGCCCGTACCGAAGAAGGCCCAAAGCGGCAGGGCCGCCCAGGAACCGTCGAAGAAGGCGCTCTCGAGCGAAGCCGGGGCGCCTGGCCAAAAGCCTTCGAGGGAGAAGCGACCGGCGACGAGGGTAAGACTCGAAGGGGCGGGGATGGATTCGACATCTTTCGAGGCGACGGAGCCCTGAGCGACCGGTTCAGCGACGGAAGCCTTCGGTTCCGCCCGCCGCGACGTCGGCCTCAGCCCAGGTAATAGAAAATACCCGGCAATCAGGATAAGGAGGGCCGCCGCTCCGGCAAAGACGTACCAGGGGATAGTTCTCCTCTGCCGCGCCTGTGGCCGGGTCAACAGCGCCCCGCAGGTTGCGCAGAATCTCGACGTGTCGGGATTCTCGGCGCGGCAGCGGCGGCAATTCATTGATCTCCCCTCTTCTTCGGGAAGGATAGGTCAATCAGGGCGCGAAGTCAAACGATCCGGACGGGCTTTGGAAAGGGGGGATATCAGCAGGGCCTGTGTAACGATTATCTAACTTTCCTCATTCACAATACCACGGCACCGCAGATCAAGTTGGTCCAACAGGCCCGGGCTTGTTCGGCCTGAGGCCGGCCTGAATCTCACTCCCGAGAAATATGCTGTTTGCCCAACAAGGGACAAAAATGCTCGTGTTATCCCTATGTGGACGGAAATGGCATCTTATCGAGAACATATGGTGTTTGCTGCAAAAAGTCGCACAAATGCTCGTGTTATCCTTAATGTAGGCGAAAAGAGGAATGAAACAAATGATATCAAGAGAGGAGAGATAAATCATGTCAGGACGAATTCTGATTATTCCGACGACGTTAGCGCTCAGTCGAGAATTCAAACATTCGGCCATAAGGCTTTGGTTGACCTTACAGGCAACGGCCGAGCACAAAGATCCATACGGCAACTTGATCAACGTGCGAGATAGGCGGGAGATCGCTGCCCAATTGGGCATGTCATATATCAATGTCAGCAATCTCATGCTTGATCTTCAAGGTGCCGGTTGGTTGCGGATCGACCGTATTCCCGATCAGCACGGCCGCATGGTCACGATTTTCGAAACGCCGCAGCCACAGGCTGCTAACCTGACCTATTCATAAACATTCATGACGGTGCCAAAATTGAGAGGAATCGACCCGGGATGTACCATCCTTTGCTTTCGCGGCGGATTTTCGAGTCCGAGAAAACAAAATGGTTTCTTTTT
>Ga0268276_1000922_pt1 | contig 31594 bp, 38 predicted proteins | sample saktaG_4_FD_190145 | JGI IMG/M metagenome (GOLD analysis project Ga0268276, IMG submission 190145) | Saline water microbial communities from Sakinaw Lake, British Columbia, Canada - sak_2010_1_5_45m | ecosystem: Environmental > Aquatic > Non-marine Saline and Alkaline > Saline ...
CTCTATGTCTCTTGTTCTAAGTCTAACCTGATTGTTGTCTTGGAGTTGAATTTGAAGTTCTTCTCCGCCAACTGTTGTAAAACTTCCTTCTTGGGCTTTTCCTGTTCCAAGACCTGCTTGGTTCTGGTTTTGCGCAGCAAATACCATACTTATCAAAAAAATACCAACCAAAAGAAAGGTTATTGTTTTTTTCATATATCTTTTATGTAAATTCTATTTATAAATTCTCCTTATAAGAGATTCTTAGTTTTTATGCTTAAAGAATTCTATTTGTCTAAACCTTCTCATAACTTTTTCATAAGGTCCTGGTTTGACTAGGATTTTTGTTTTATCCTCAGAAAGCAAACGGAATTCACATTCTTTATCTGGAACCTTTAATTTATGTTTTCCAGGATATTTTTTCCATCTAGTTTCGGTTTTGAGTTTATATTGCAATACCATTTTCCTTTCTTATTTATCTTTGAAATTATCTCTTAAAACTATTTTATATTTTCTATCAAAAGTTCTTTGTTTAATAAAAGAAACTAGTCCTTCCATTGTTAATCCTAATCCGGCGATAAACCAAAACCAGTCTGAAGAGAAATTTGCAAAACCAAAGATTTTTACTAAAGTTAGAATAATCATTATGCTCCCCACAATTATAACTGTCTCATATAGAAATCTGTGATTGAATAATCTTATTTTTACCATTTAAAATACTGTTAGATAATTTAAAATTATTGCAAAACCTACCCAAAGGAAGTAAGGTATAAGAAGATATGAAGATAATTTATTTATTTTATATGTTATGTAAATCATTAAACCAATTGAAAACCATAAGATAATTATTTCATATAATGCATAAAGTGGGTTTTGCATTGCAAAATAAAGAAAACTCCATAATAGGTTGAGTAAGAAATTTGCAGAGAAAACATCAATTAATCTTTTTCTATTTTTTTTATCTGATTTTTTTATTGCTATCCAAGAAAAATATAAAGAGAGTGCTATTAAAAAAAATAATATGTTCCAGACAACTGGAAAAACCCAATTAGGTGGTGTAATTGATGGTTTGATTTGTTGATACCATTGTGTATCTGTTTTTTGAGAAGTAAAAATACCTCCAATAAATGCAACAAGATAAACTACAACAAGACACACAATAAGAACGTTCCAGTTTATCTTTTTAGAATCTGATTTTCTTATCACCCTTTTTTTCATGGTTATAAGAAGAATTAGGAATATTTAAGATTTATGCGCGGACCGGGACTCGAACCCGGGCCACAACGTTTTTGCATTTTCTCTCCAAGGTCTCTTTTTTAAAGAGAGCTTTTGGCAACGTCGTATTCTGCCGCTAAACTATCCACGCATTTTTTATTTAAATTTAAGAGTGGAGAGGTTATTTAAAAGTTTTTAGATGTTGGTTTGAATCACGATAATCTATAAGATTTTAGTTAAATCTCCTTCTAAAACTTCAGGTCGCATTGCCTGTATTTCGTCTTTTATATAATGCATATCTGGAATTGGATTATACATAAAAATTCTTTTATTTAAAACATGGGCAAAAGCCATTTCTATTAAAGTATTTCCCCCAACATAATTTTCAATCTTATTTTTAGAAGGATTGTAAATCAAAACTGCATCATGTTTTTTAATCACCTCAAAGTAACCTCTAATTAAATCGTGCTCTATTTTGTTATGTGCTGATTCTGTATGTATGCTATCTCTAGAATCTAAAGTTGCATAATGTTCTGTAAACTCTGGCAGGGTAACTTTGTGTCCTAATTTCTCTAGTCTTTTACCTACTTCAACCATTTCTGGAGAAAAGACCATGCTTCCACAAACTGCGATTTTCATAAAAATAAAGATTTTGCTTAATTTAAAAGTATTATTGTTATTAACAATCACAAAGAAAATCTTATTTTGTGATTGAAAGGATTTTAAAATAAAAAACATGGTCCTGGGAAGGATCGAACTTCCGACCGCTCGGTGTAAACGAGCTGTTTTACCACTAGACTACAGGACCGTTGTCTTATAAGATTATTGAGAATAATTGACTTTTAAAGTTTTCTTTGTCATCTTTTTGAATCATCGCTTGGAGGTATAAAAATCATGGACTCATAATCTCTTGATTTTAGTGTATAAAAATCATTTAGACCCCTTAACACAGTATGAATTCTTTCTAAATCGTCCCCAGTAATACAAAAGATAACTCCTTCTTGTCCAGTCTTTTTTTCTTTATCTTGACAAAAATTACTAAAGGTAAGATTTGCAATTGTTTTTCCAGGAACATGTTTAGAAGCATCTAAATTAAGTAGTGGACTATTAGTTAATAAAAATTCGTCAATTTCTAGATTTAACCATAAAAGTTTTGCTAAGTCTATTTCATGTTTTGGCCTATTGTTCTCTGGAATAGGAGAACTAGATATTTCCCTAGCTATATATATTCTATAATAGCCTTGCGTATCTATTGTTTTGATTGTTTCTTCTTTCATTTTAATTTATGTCCTTAAATGATATTACTTGTGAATAACACATATAAAAAGATTTATATAGCTTGGAATAACTTTTTTATTTATGGTAGATGAAGGAACTCCTGAAAAACCAGAAAAATCTGTAGAACAGAATCTTGGAAATGAATATGTTCCACAATCAAAGGTTGGCAATTTACCTATTTCTAATCAAATTCCAGATAAAATTAAAAAAGAAATGGAGAAAACTCAAAAAGATATTGACAAATTTAAAAAAGAGATAACAAAGAAATACAAAAATATTGAAGCTTTAGGAATTGTTCCTGCACAAGCTGCTAAGAAAATTGAAGAAGAATATGAAATTCCTGAAGAAGAATGTAAGAAAAAATTAATCCATTTATTGATGGTAATCCCAGAATCTAGATTCAAGGAAATTGGTAAGATTAAACTGGAAGCAATTAGTTTATTAAAAAAAATTAATGAGAAAATTTGGGTGCATATATTAACTCCAATTGATATTTGGAATTTATGTCTTGATAGTAAATTTGAAATTGTTGAAGCATTTGGAATGTGTTTTCCAATTTTAGATAATGGAATTCTTGGAAATTTAAGAGTAGCTTCAATCCACAAGTCTTTAGTATTAAGAAAATTTGAAAAATATGTTACAAGTTATGTTATCTCTGGTTCAATGGTAAGAGGTACTGCTACAAAAACTAGTGATATAGATGTTTTTGTTGTTATTGATGATACAGATGTTAAGAGAATGTCTCGTCTTGAGCTAAAAGAAAGAATTAGAAGTATTATTTATTCTTATATAATGGAAGCAGAAGCAATGGCTGGTGTTAAAAACAAGCTAAATGTTCAAGTTTATTTGCTTACTGATTTTTGGGAAGCTGTTAAAGATGCAAGTCCTGTAATTTTTACATTTATTAGAGATGGCGTCCCTCTTTATGATCGTGGTGCTTTCTTACCTTGGAAATCTCTATTAAGAATGGGTAAAATTAAGCCTAGCCCGGAAGCAATTGATATGTTTATGTCTTCTGGAGAGAGAATTGGAGAAATGGTTAAGAGAAAACTTCTTGAATTAGTTATTGGAGACATTTACTGGGGAGTTTTGACTCCAAGTCAAGCACTATTAATGTTATATGGCTTACCTCCTTCAACACATAAAGAAACTCCAAAACAGATTAGAGAGATTTTTGTTGTAAAAGAAAAATTACTTGAAAAAAAATATGCAGATATTTTAGAAGAAATTGTTATTAAATTTTATAAAGGATATGAGCATGGAAAAGTTAAAGAAGTTTCTGGTGAAACTGTTGATAGACTTTTAAAAGATGCAGAAGAATATATTACTCGTTTAAAAGAATTAAGAGAACAAATAGAACAAAGAATTGCTGAAAAAGATATTCAAAAAACCTATGAAGATTTGTTTGGAATGGTTTCTTCTCTTGTTAAAAAACAAGGAGAAAAAGAAATTCTTGGAGAGTTTGAAAAGAGTTTTGTAAAAGAAAGTTTATTTCCTAGGAGATTTTTAGAAAATCTAGAATTTGTAGCTAAAACTAGAAAAGATATTTTAGAAAAACCTAAGAAAAAAGCTGTTAAGAAAAAACCAGTGAAAAAGAAATCTAGTAAAAACTCTGATGATGAAGATGATGATAAAGTTAGTGAAGAAAAACTTTCTAGAAAAGAATTCTTAAAGGTTGATAAATCTAAGAAAATTGCAGAAGAAATAATTAATGCTATAACAGAATTTAATCAGAGGTGCGATTTTCTTGCATCAAATAAGGGTAAATTCTTGTTAAAAGCTAAAGATAGAAATGCAGAAGTCTTATTCTTGAAAAATGTTTTTGTGATTCAAGATAGAAAGATTTACAAGCTAGGAAAAGACAAGCTTGTAGACTCCACAGTAAAAGAGCTAGAAACACAGATTATGGAAAACAAAACTTCTAGAAGAAAGATTAATCCTCAAGATATTGAATCTCTAAAGAATATTTTCGGCGAGTTTGAGTTAGGTTATTAGTTTAGATATTAACTAATTCTTATAGGAGTCTTTCTATTGAATCATCACTTGGTTTGTTAATATAAATCTCTTGTCTACTAACCATATTTATTACACCTGCCGATTGTAATATTCCAGCGATAACAGTAACAGTGGTATCTCTAGACCAACGATAACCTCTTGCACAACATGAATAAAACTGTAGGTCGTCTATAGTTAAGTAACCTTTTTTAGTTTCACAAACTTTTCTCCATAATGCACAATGTAAATATTCAAGGGGTGATGGTCTCTCTGGTTGTGTTACCATTTTTATTCTAATCATCTCAAGTATTTATTATTTTATATATGTTTTCTTAATTGTATTATATATTTTCTACTATAGTTTTATTTTTAAAGTGAGTTTGTTGTTTTGTTTTATGGATGCACAACTTGAAGGATATCTCCTTGAAGCAGAAAAAGAAAACTTAGAACATCAACGAATATTTATGATTTGTCCGGTTAGAGGTGCTACTGAAGAAGAGAAAGAATTTTTACGTGCTTATAAAAAAGTTCTACAGTCTCGGGGAGCCCAGGTACACTATCCTGAAGAAGATACTATACAGCAAGATCCAACAGGAGGGTATGGAATTTGTACTCAGAATGGTCAGAGAATAATTAATTCTACTCAAGTTAGAGTTTACTGGACAAAAAAGAGTGGTGGAAGTTTATATGATCTTGGTACTGCATTTAATGAACATCTAAGATCTAAAAAACCAATTAGATTAATAAATAGAGATTTAGTTAAACAAATCAAAGATGAAGAAGGGAAATCTAAAAGTTTTGAGCACGTGTTACTTAGATTAGACTCTCTAGCAAAATCTTACTAGTTCTATTAATGATTAAATTTAAAAACCTAATTTTTCACCTGTAATTATGACAAAAGCATTAGTTATTCAATTTAGAAGAGGAAAGAACAATTATAAGGCAAGGCACTTTTTACTTGAAATTCCTAATTGTGATTCTAAAGAAAAAGCTCAAAAATTTGTTGGAAAAAATGTAGAATGGCATAGTCCTGGAAAAGAACCAAAAATAATCAAAGGGAAAATTGCAGCACCCCATGGATGTAAGGGAGTTGTTAGAGCAATTTTTGAAAAAGGTCTACCAGGTCAAGCACTTGGAACAGAAGCGGAGGTTGGAAAAGAATGAGAATAGAAAATTCTATCTGTAGAGTGTACTCCTTAAGAACAGAGTCTCAGGTTCCTGCAGAGGTTACTGGAGATATAACTCAAAGCGTTAATCCTTGTACAAGAAGACAGTGTGAGAAATCTCATGAAGTGAGCCCTTTTTACAGAGCTTGTGTTTGTAATCATGATTGTAATCCTTGTTCTGAAAGTGTTGGGAGGGAAAAATAAATGGTAGTGAACTATTCTGCATTAGGAGCTTTTCTTTTACCTAGACAATCTCAAAGAGAAATACATCCACAAAAAAGAGATATAGTTAATCCTTTAATGCAACACCATGTTCCGATACATCCTGTACCAATATCTCCTGGAGAAAGAAGAAAAGAATCTAAAAAAATTGACTATGAACTTTTAGAAGAATATTTAACAGAAAGTTCAGAAGGAATCATCCTTTCTGCAACAGATATTCAAGAAGCAACACGAATATCTCAATTCTTTAGAAACAGACCTTATCAAATTCAAGTAAAAAAACTTTCTCCTGAAGATAGAAAATTAAATGATCAAGCCCAATTTTATATTGGGATAAAAAGAGTTTAATAAAATGGGATTAAGAAAAGCATCAGCATATACAAAAAGATATGCAAGACCTTATACTAGAAAAAGTAAAGTTCAAAGTAAATCTTACATTAAAACTGTTCCATTTTCAAAAATTGTTAAATTTAAAATGGGTGATTTAAAGGGTTATGCTTCTGGAAAGTATCCAATTGTATTAAAAATATATTCTAAAGAAAGAGTACAAATGAGGGATAATGCACTTGAAGCAGCTAGACAGTTTTTAAACAGGTTTTTATTAGATAGAATTGGAAAAGAATTTTATTTTGAAATTAAAGTTTATCCACACCACATCTTACGTGAAAATAAAATGCTTACTGGGGCAGGTGCAGATAGAATGCAGACTGGAATGGCTCGTTCATTTGGAAAAACAATTGGTAGAGCTGCATTGATCTCTCCGAATAAATTATTATTTATAATTGGTGTTTTAAACCAAAAGCACGAAGCAACCGCAAGAAAACTAATCTCTTCTGTAAAAGCTAGATTGCCGTGTAAAGTTTATACTGAAAAAGAAGAGCAGAAAATAGTTAATAAAAAATAATTTTAAGTTCAGATAATTCTAGTAATTTAATAAGACAATTAATATAAAATGTATTCATGTACAGTTTTTTCATGTCTAAGGGTTATTTTTATTCTATTGTCTTTTAATCTAAAATTTAAATTGTCTTTATCATCTCTGTTTAAGTCCTTATCTAAAAAACACTCTCCAAATCCAATTTTTTCTCCTGATTTTTTTGAATAGGTAATCTGATGATTGTATTGTGGAGCAATACAAGTAATATCATCTTTATCTTTGAAAATAACAATTTCCTGATTAATATTTATATATTCTTTAAAAAAATGAAACTCTTTCCTTAAGTCTAACAGCTCTTTAATCATGCTCTCAAGGTCTTGTGTTTCATGAACAACATATTTTTCTAATGTCATCTTTATATGTTATTAATCTTTAGAATCTATTTAGTTTAAAACAATTATTGAAGTCAAACATAGCGAATATATCCTTATAGATAAAGGTTTATAAGAGTATTTCACACTTTAATCCTATGAAATATTTTTTTATATTGGGTAGAAATGCTATATTATCTAAGGCAGAAGTATTGTCTTATTTAGAATCTCGAAATCTTAAATATCAAGAGGTTAGTTTTTCAGGTAATAATCTTATTTTAGATTTAGAAAGAACAAAGTTCAATATTCAGGATTTTGGTGGTGTACTAAAGATTGGGGAAATTCAATTCCAAGGAAATACAAGAGAACTTATAGATTTTATTAAAGAAAATGATTTAACTGAAAAAGAAAAATTTACTTATTGTATCTTCACAAATCCTGAAGCAGAAGATGAAGAATATGAAGATATTTTTTCACAAAAATTTAAATCTGAAAGAAGAAAGGCATTTCTAAGACATAGTAAAAAGAAGATATTTAGGGGCCCTAGTTTTGGAAAAGGTAAAAATAGAAACAAAGGTAGTAATGAAGATTCATTTACATTATCTAATGCTGAAGTTCAATTCTTTATATGTCAAGAAGGAGAAGGAAATAATAAAATGATTTATTTTGGAATAGCTAATCAAGATTATTCTTACAAAGAAGTAAAAAAAAGAGATATGCAAAAACCAGTAAGAAGAGAAAGTCTTGCAATATCTCCTAGGCTTTCTAAGATAATAATAAATTTATCTCAAGCTAAACAAGGAGAACTATTGTTAGACCCTTTTTGTGGGGTAGGGTGTATTTTACAAGAAGCATTAATTAAAAATATTAATGTTGTAGGAATTGATAAAGATGCTACAGCAATAATGAATATTAAAAAAAATTTAAAATGGTTAGAAAAAGAATATAACATTGAAGCAACATATAGTCTAATTCATGATAATGTTCTTAACACTCCTAAAAAATCTTATTCTGCAATTGTAACAGAACCGGCACTTGGAGAACTTATTAGAAAAAATTTAAACCAAAATGCTGCAAAAGAATATACTAAAAGTTTTGAAAAGAAAATCATTCCAATCTTAAGAAAATTAAAGAGTTTGAAGAATTCTAATGCACGGATAGTTATAACATTCCCAAGACTTGAAAAATCTCAAGTAGATATTACTAAAATCTGTAGAGAAACTGGGTTAAGAATCTTAAATGTTGGTGATATAAAATTTCCTGTAAAAGAATCAAAAAATAGAGAATTTGTTTCTAGAGAAATAAATATATTTGTTTAAGATTTAAAACTCCAATTAAAATCTTCCAATTTTCCATCTCTTTCTTTCTGATAAACACATTCATTATACCCAAGACCGGTTTTTAAAGAAAAAGCTCTTGCTTCTAAAACACACTTTTCTGCAATATGTAGGGGTCTTAACTTTTCTATTTCTCTAGGCCCAGTAATAGTTTTATCATAAATTATAACGTTATTGTTTAATTTTTTCCAAAGGCTTACAAATCTTTTTGAAGGTAGAAAAAAAGGGCACATTTGCCAAGGAATAGTGTTTCCATTTTCAAAAGAGTATTTTGCAGCTGCAAGATAAGCTTCTATTTCTTGTGGATAAAAAGTCATACTATTTCTAATTCTTTGTTGAGTAATATAATCTACTCCTTGAAATTTAACTTCATTAAATTTATTTCCGGGTTGTTGTTCAAATTCAGATTCAAGACTATAGATTATTTCTCTAATATTTTCATTCTGTATAACTGGTACAGAACTTAATTTTATTGTATTTTTCTTTCTTATTCTTTTTTCTGTATGTGATATTTTACAAAAAAACATAGCCCCGTTTATTTTTGATTTTTTTCTATTTTCATATTGAGTAACATCAATCCCATTTTTTAAAGATTCATCATAAACAAATCTCTGACAACCATCAAAATGATAATCTAAAAGAAATATTCTTGTTTTTTGATTGCCTTTTATAATTGGATAAAGATAGTAACCCAAACAAAAAATTTCTTTTTCTGACATTGGTTCAAGTTTTTTTAATGCTTTTTCTATATAATATCTTGGGTGAGCGGGATTTTGTCTAGAAACGGTTAGGGTTTTGGGTATTTTTAAATTTATTAATGAGCCATATTTTGCCTTATATCTAGAAATATCTGCTTGTTTTTGTCCTTGTTCTTCTTTTAATTTTTTAGTCAATAGTGTATCTGGAAAAATATTCTTCATTATTAAAAAAGAATCTTTTTTTCCATCAGATTGGTCAATCAAATTTACGAATCCCTCAAGAGAACCAACCTCTTGAAGATTCATATTTCTTATTTGGGCAACTGTCCTTGGCTTAAAAAAGGTTTTTTTAGTTGTTGACATGAAAAAGAGTAAACAAAAACCTTTAAATAATTTTAAAATCTAACTTATTGATGACAGGACAGGAAAAAAAGAGGATTGCATGGCTTTCTGAATTATCTAAGAAGGATGTTCCACTTGCTGGAGGCAAAGGTGCTAATCTTGGCGAGATGTATAATCTTAAATTACCTGTTCCACAAGCATTTGTTGTAACAACAGAAGCATTTCATTATTTTATGGAAAAAACAGGGGCTGTTAAAGAAATTGAAAAACTTCTCGCAGATATAAAAGTAGATGATACAAAACAATTGAATGAAAATGCAAAACAAATTAGAGAGATAATTGTTGGAAAGGAAATGCCAGAAGATTTACAAAAAGAAATATTTGAGGCCTATGATAATTTTAATGTGGATTTAAGTGCATTAAAAGATAGTCCTGATGCATTAGCAATAATGCGTTCTGCAAGAGAAGCTGTTTTTGTTTCTGTAAGATCTAGTGCAACAGCAGAAGACCTTGGAACTGCAAGTTTTGCAGGACAACAAGAGAGTTTTATTAATGTTAAGGGTAATGATGATTTAATAGAAAAAGTTAAGAGAGTGTTTGCATCTATTTTTACTTCGCGTTCTATTTTTTATAGGTCTAAAAAAGGATTTGATGCTAGTGTAGGAATTGCGGCTGTTGTCCAAAAAATGATTAACTCTGATAAATCTGGAGTTATGTTTTCAAGTAATCCAGTGAATTTAGAAAACGACAATGTCTTAATAGAAGCTGTTTTTGGACAGGGCGAAGGAATTGTATCTGGAAGAATAAAACCAGATAATTATGTAATCTCTCGTGAATTTGAAATATTAAAAGAAAAAGTTGCTAATAAAAAAATTGCGATTGTAAGAGATGCCTCTGGTGTTACTAAGACTGTTCAGTTAAATGAAGAAAAATCTAATCAGAGAGTTTTGAAAACTTATGAACTTAAACAGTTAGCAGAGTTTGCACTTAAATTAGAAAAGCATTATAAAAAACCTCAAGATATTGAATTTGCAATTGAAAATGATGTAATCTATATTCTACAAACTAGGCCAATTACAACCTTAGAAAATAAAAGTGAAAGGCAAGAATTACAAGGAAATATTTTAACTTCTGGTTTAGGTGCTAGTCCGGGAATTGCTTCAGGAATTGTTAAGATTGTTAAATCAATGGATGACCTTGATAAGGTAAAGAAAGGTGATGTTTTAGTTACAGGAATGACCAATCCAGATATGGTTGTTACAATGCAAAGAGCGTCTGCAATTGTGACTGATGAGGGCGGAGTTACTGCCCATGCTGCAATTGTCTCTAGAGAAATGGGTATTCCTGCAATTGTAGGTACTGATAATGCTACTAGTGTTTTAAATGATGGAGATGAAATTACTGTTGACGGATTTAGTGGGAATGTTTATTCTGGAAAAGCACAAAATAAATCAGTAGAAATACTTCCAGTTGTAGAAACAAAGACAAAAATTAAAGTTATGGTTGATTTACCTGAATATGCAGAACGGGCTGCAAAAACAAAAGCATATGGTGTTGGTTTAGTCCGTATAGAGGGTATAATTGCAAGTTCTGGAAAACATCCATTGTACTATATAAAAAATAAAACTGTTGATGATTATAAAAATCTTCTAAAAACAGGAATAGGAAAAATATGTGATGCATTTATTGGTAAGGAAGTTTGGATTAGAACCTCAGATATTAGGACTGATGAATATTCAACATTAGAGGGTGCTCCAAAAGAAATAGAAAAGAATCCTATGCTGGGATTTCATGGAATTAGATTTTCTTTAAAATATCCAGAATTATTAAAAGCTGAATTACAAGCAATAAAAGAACTTGCTGAAAAAGGGTATAGATTAGGTTTAATGTTTCCGCAAGTAATATGTGTTCAAGAGATTGAACAAGTAAAAAAAATCATGAAAGAGATGGGAATGATTGATAATAAAAAGATCAAAATTGGGATAATGGTTGAGACTCCTGCTGCAGTTGTTTTGATTGAGGATTTTTGTAAGATTGGAATTGATTTTATTTCTTTTGGGACTAATGATTTAACACAATATACCCTTGCTGTGGACAGAGGTAATGAAGATGTTCAATATTTATATGATGAAACTAGCTGGGCAGTATTAAAACAATTATCAAGAGTAATTAGAACATGTAAAAAGTATAATGTTGAAACTTCTATTTGTGGTCAAGCTGGTTCTAAAAAAGAGGTTGCAGAGTTTTTAGTTAAACAAGGTATTGATTCTATTTCTGTTAATGCTGATGCTGCTCACGAAATAAGCAAACTTGTTCATAGCCTAGAGGGTAGTGGTGAAGCAGGAAGTGAATCTAATAGTGAAGACAATGGTCGTGCTGAAAGAGAAGAGAATAAACTGGAAAAAGAGCAGGAAACACCAGAAGAAAGTAAGCCTGAAGATAAGAAAGAAAAAAATCCTAAAGATTAAAAACCATCAGTTTTGTTACCCCTTGCTAGATACAACATCATAGAAAGATTTATAAACCCTTTATTCTTATGTTTTTTATGGCTAAGTTAACAGATATTGTTAAGAATTTAAAGGGAAACTATTCTAGTGATTTATTGGTAAATTCAGTTGATTTAATGAATAATCTGACAACAATAGATACAGATACTTCTAAAGGCTTAGCAGATTATTTAGCTTTAACCGGAGATAAATCTGAAGGCCAGTCTCCAGATGATATTAGATTAAGAAAAGATGATTTTTTAAAGGGTTTAGGTAAAGATATTGGAGACTTAGTTATGAGGAACCCTAATGAAGTTTCTAAAGATCTTGGAAAGAAGAGGGCTAAAGCTATAGGCTTTGAATATGCCCCTCAAGGAGATTTTAAAGTAAATGACGAATATGATTTAACTAGGAAAGTTATAAGTGAGTCAGTTAAAATTATTAAAGCAATAAAACAAAATCCTGATGATTATTTTAAAAAAACAATTGAACATTTAGACCCATTATTACAAGAATATTTAGTAAAAAATAAAGATGCTTATCTTCAAAATCACTATCAAACAGCAGAAGAATCTAGATCAGATGCTATTGAAGATTTTGGAGAAGAAAAGTTTGTAGCACAAACTATGAAAACATTAGGAACTCTTAGAGAGAAATCTAACGCTGAAATGAAACTTATCCAAGAAGAAATGGTAAAAGCACGTAAGGAAGCTAGAAAAGCTAAGAAAAACTATGAACCTCTAACTCCTGAAGAAAATGTAAGAGTTAATGAAGGATTTATAGGTAGGTTAAATAAGATACAAGAACAATACAAGGATGTTAAATTGTATAATCCTCTTATTAACAGTGTGATGGAGCATGCATATTCAGAACGTAAGAGCAAGAAAGATGAATCTGCACAAAAATCATAAATTTTTTTATTTTAAAAATGAAACAATCTAATAAATCATATCAAAATAGGATTAAGGGATTTAATCACAATAATCGAAGAGGTTTTCATGGAAAACCTGCTTGTATGAAAAGACTTGCAAATCAGTACTATACCCCTAATGTTAATAATAACTGCCTTATTCAGAAAAGTTATGAACTTAGGGACTTTTAATATTCCGGAAGATTTTATTTTTGATTCTTAGTAATATCATCAATTAATTTTGTCATAACTTGGACAAAATCATTTGTTTTTTCAAATAGTTCATCAATTTTTTTACCTTTTATTTCAATTCCTTGTCTATGAATAATTGCTTTTGCTAGATTATGAATTTCTACATAGTAGTCTACATATTTTGATTTTATGAGTTTTCTTGTAACAAAAGCTTTATACAAAATATCTGGAATATGTTCTGGAGAAGGGGGCATAATCTTTGCGGCAATTAATGCTGCATGGGCAGAATCAACCATTGCCCAATATAAACCATCTATAACTGAAACAAGAGAAGCTCTTGCTCGTGCAATATGTTGAGGGGTTCTTTGTAATAAAGTGTAAATAGATTCTGGAGTTGGTTTTATTTTTCCTTCTTGTAATAAAACTTTTAATGGGGTGAAAAATCCTCCAAAATCAATTAATGGGTCTCCATATCGAATAATATTAATTACAACTGGGTCGCCCCTTAACAAATCCTGCCACCAAGTAGATAACTTTGTACTTGTAATGTGTAATTCTTTTCTATATGGATTTGAACTAATTATTTTACCAAGTTCTTCTCTATACCAACTGATTAGTTCTTGATCCCACCTTATAGAAACATCGTCTATGATAATAATTATATCAATATCAGAACTTGATTTTGCGACTTTTTTTGCAGAACTTCCAAATAATACAACAGATTTAATTGTTTTATCAAATTTTTTATAAACTTTTGATGCAAAGTCCATTGCAATATCTCTTTCTTTTGTAAGTTCTAAACTAATTGGTTTAATACTTTTAGAAATGTTTTTCTTTTTTGTAGAGACTTGTTCAGTCTTTTCACTCTTCTTCACCATCTTTTTCATTATTAATTACCAATTAGATTTTATAAACCTTACTTTAGGATTTGTTTTAAGAATAATCTTGTAACCTTCGAGTGTAAAGGTCTCTTCCTGGAGAGCTATCTATATTAGGATTGTAACTCACTTGTCGGGATTGAATACTTTCGGCAATTCTTTCTGAAGTATATCTTGGATTAAAACTAGGAGGTACAGCCTTATATTCCAGTCTTCTTGGTTCTCCTGTTGGCCATTCAACATTTCCAATTGTCATAAAATTTCTAAGAAGGTAGTGTTTTTAAGTTTTGTTTTATTTGATTTTTATGCATTAGGAGTACCTGAAAATCTTGATTGAGTTCCTGGAATTTGTCCTCCCAGTTCTTGGGGAAGTGATCCAAAACCAGTTCCATAAGTTGAAAAATGCTTTTCTGGAAGATAAGCCATTGGAGAACCCATATATCCTCCATCCATCTGTCCGCTCATTGCTTGATTCCAGTAAGGTGCATTCTGCATTCCGTATATTGGAGATGAAATATTCTGTAATGTTGGGACAATCGCATGTTGTCTTCCTTGGTCTGAAAAGTGTTGCCACCAAGATAATGCCTCAACAATTTGTTTTCCTTTAAATCCTTCTTTTCCAAGTTTACCCATTATTTCTTTTAATGGAACATTACCCATTCCCATTGGTAATTCTGTATGTTCAAAACCAAAATTATCTGATAAATGTACATGTTTTACAAATGGTGCAACTTTTTCTGTTTCTTCAATTATATCTTTTTTTTCAAAACCAAATCTCCTTAACATGTTTATGTGTCCTACATCCCATGTTGCACCAATTAATTTTTTAGCTTGGTCTTTTGCTTCTCCTGCAGATAATTTTCCTTCTTTAACTGCTTTTTCTACAAATTGATTTCTAGCAGCTTCCACAACATCTTTTAAGTCTTCACCTGTTGTAAGTAAAGACTGGCCTGCAGGATGATTTTCTACAGAAATTATTGGGGCAGTATTTCCAAATTTATTATATGACTTTAAAGCAAGATTTGATACAGTATCTGCAGATTTTTTAACTGCAAATTCTCTTAACGGTTGGAATAACTTAGGTCTCATTGGTTCAAGAACCTTAAGACCTCTTTCAATCATTTTTGAGAAGTCTGATAATTTTTCTGGTTTCTTATCTATATCTTCAAAATCTTTCAAATAAGGTTTTAAATCTGTTGCATAATCATTTAATTTTCCTCTTTCTTCTTCTGAACAATTTTTATAAGCCATATCATAGAGGTTTTTTAGGTTTCTATAAGAGTCTCTTAAGTATATTCCTCCGTGAGATAGAGCTTTCTCAATCATCTCTGGAGTAGCAACTTGTCCTGCCTGGATTAATTTCTGCATCTCTGGTGTGTCTTTTACTTTTGGCCAGTTTTGTTTAATCTCATTTATAGTTTCTCCCTTGTGATATTTCATTAACTTATTTGCTTCAGCAACACCCCTCTCTCCAATTTCTGCATAATAGTTAAGACTGTTTAATTGTTGAATCCAAGCTTCTTTATTTTCTCTCTCGAGTTCTTCAACAGGATTAAAACCTTCTGGTTTTTTCCCTTCTTTAGTTGGGAAAAATCTTACTTCTTGTTTAATTTGATTTATTTTATTTTGAGGTCCAATAAAAAGAAGGGATTTTATTTCTATTTTCTTCCCATCTTTTATTTTCATTTCTGCAGGAGGTAATTGTGCAGTAGAAGCATGAAAAGTTACAACAGTATTTCCAGATGGATTTAAATCATGACTTTTTTCAACTGCATTCCATAATTGTCTTTCTGCTGATTTTTGTGCAGTTTCATCCCATCTATCTTGGACAATTCCCACCGGGTCGACCATTGGTGCGTGAATTGTTGCTTCTGAACCAGTTAATTTAGCAAGCCTATTGATTTCTTTTAACTGATCTTTAGGCATTGCCTCGAAAACCTCAGGAGAATGAGCTGCAACTTCAAAAGTTCTAATACCAGTGTTTAAATGTTTAGAAGTTTCTTTAACTTGATCTGCTGTTCTTGCATCTTGAGAAGTACCTAAATCTGCAAATCTCATTTGATGTGCAGGACTATATTCTGAGTCAAAGGGTGTAAACTGCCCTTGATAAAAAGATTCTGTGTATGCCATTTCACCTCTATAAATTATTATCTAACTATGATATTAATAGTTATTCCTTATTTAAAAGAGTTTAGTTATATCTCTTTTTCTTGATTGGGACATATGTGGAGGGCCAGATTCATGTTTTCTTTCTTCATATTGTTTTTGAGACTTTTCAAATTCTCCACGGCCTATTGAAGAGTTATTACTTGTTCCAAGATTATGAATCATTGGAAGATTTGAATTTTGATTATTTACAAATCTTTGTTCGCCTCGAGATTCTAATGTAACTGGGGCTTGTAAAACTGCAGTATAATTATTTTCTTGATGTGCTTGAACCCTTCTATCTGTAGACATTTCTTGCGATTGTATTCTTCTATCTGTAGTTGTTGTTCTAGGAACATAGTCCCCTATAGAATTTTTTACTTCTTTAAACTCTGATTCAGGAATTCTTTCTAAATTATTATCTACAGAAATCGGTTGTTCATTTGAACTTAAAACCAAGTTATCTGCATTAAGATTTACTGGATGAAAATTTTGAAAACTCGGTATGTCAGAGAATGATTTTTCTTCTGGTTTTTCTGATTCTTCTTGAGTTTCTTCTTTAATCTTCCTTTCTGATTCTTCAGTTTCAACTGATTCTTTTTCTGTATCTTTTTCTTTATTCATATAAAACTATAGTAGAAAGAGTTTATTAATTTTTTTCAATCCTACATATCAAACGCTTCTGGAGAAGAAGCCATTCCATGGGCTTTTTTGTAAACATCATAAATAACATAGAGTAAATTTTGGGCATTTTTGCCTGCAAATTCTCTAACTGCTTTTTCAACATAATTATCTTTTTTTAATTCTTTAATATTAGAGATATATTTATTTTTTATAGATTTTTTCATCATTGGTTGAAATAAACTCCAAATTGCAGAGAAGGGATTTATATCGTCCTCTTTTTTATCTTTTTCCTTGTCTTTGTAAGGATCGTCTTCTAAAAAATGTTCTATTTCATCTTTAAGTTCTTCCAAAGACCTATCTGTAGACTCTTGTATAAACTTAAAACTATCTTCTAAATCTTGCTTTTCTAATTCTTTTTCAACTAATCTTAATTCTTCATCATTTAAAGTATAACATTTGAACCCTACATCAGTTCTTCCACCAAGTGCAAATCCATAGTCTCCTCTTTGAGTGACTTTTTGACCAACATGTCCACGATATTTAAAACTAACAACAAAACAAGAATAATATTTTCTCCTCATTTTGTAATCTTTTATTCCATAAGGTAATTGTTTATATTCTTTTTTTCCGAAAAGAACCAATTCAAACATAGTAGTACTAAATGCGTTTACAAGGGCTGGATTTTTTTCAAAACCCTTCATCATTAATTGTTCTGCAGCCTTTAGATAGGGTCTTGTCCAAGCAGTATATAATTTTAAACTTTCTACTTGAGATTTAAGATAAGCTCTTTGTATTTCATATCTCTTTCTTAATTCTTTTTCACTTAATTCTGCCCATTTATTGAATTCTACTATTTTCTGTTTTAGTAATCTCTTAACTCTATCATTTAAATCTAATTCTTTTTCATTTCCTCCACGCAATTTTTCGTCTTGAACAATCATAAATGCATCAATTAATGTTGCAAATGAACTTTGAGAAAACGCCATTCCTTTTATAGAAGTATTTCCTCTTTTTATGTCTACATTATCTAGCCAAATTTGTTTTAATCCGAGTATTCCTGCTTCTCTTTTCTGTTTGTCTTTAGAATGAGCGTCTTTATAATTTTCTAATCTCATTTCAAATTCTTTTAAATCATAAAGTAAATTTATAACTGATTTTATTATCTGGTTTATCCCTCCAAGAGTTGTCATTGCTTCTTGTCTCATTTTTGATTGTCTTTGTTCCATATCTAGAAAGTGTCCACTTCCAGGAGAAGATGTAAAATTATCTGTAATTTTTCTTGTATCAATACCCATGTCTTGAATAAAATCTAATAGCCAATAGTAAATGGGTTCTAGTTGACCTGTTTGAGCATCATAAGTAAGATTAAAATTTGCAAGTGGTTTGCCTTTATTATAACTCACAACGTTTCCTATTGCTTTTGTAAGATTATCTACTTCGAGTTTTCCAGTATCTTGTGTTAGAATTCCAGGTTTATCATCTCCTTCTTTTGAATCAGCCATAAAAAATTAAAGATACTCTGATTTTTAAAGTTGTTTATAATTAACTTCGAGGTTTGAACTGTCGGATATTTTGTCTTTTATCTAAAAGTGGTTCTCTATAAAGTTTTTTATAAAACCCTGAAAGTTTTCTAATATATGGTGGTTCAGAGATTGGAACAACACTGTCATAAATTCCCTCATCTACTAAACATTCTAATTCAAGAACAATTGACAATATAGAGACATGGGTTTTCATTTAAAATAAACTTCTTGGTTTTGATATTTTTAGTCTTGGAACTTTAGAAGAGAAACCTAATGAACTATGCCCATGATAGGGCATTATCTCTCTACACCATCGCGGTAATTTTCTAAAATAGTCTGGTTCAAATATTTTATAAAGATTTTCATAAAGTTCGACTCCTATTAATATTTTTGATTTTAAACTTTTCATTTAAACAGAAATCTATATAAGTATAAAAAACTTTTGGGAGATATGAAATACAGTATAAAAGAGATTTTAGATGTTTCAAGAAGACCTATCAATACAGTTTTAGATTCTTTTAATTATGTTATGAGTAATATTTTTTCATTTGGACAGCCTGCTAGAGAAGAATTAGAAAAGCAAGCTAATTTAACATCTAAACAGAAATGGATTATTGAAAATATTAGAACTATTGTAAGAGATGCAGAGATAACTCGAGGAATTGCAAATGATTGGTATCATATACATAAAGATTTGCAAAATGGGTCTTTAGATTATCTTGTAACCCATCCTGAAATAGATAAAAGAAATAAAAATGATGTAGTTAGAATAATAAGAACCGCCAATACTGAAATAAGAAGATTAAGAAAAGAAGGTTATCTTAGACCAGATGCGATTCATTGTTGGGGGTAATATTCTACCTAAATGTTTTTTCCAAAACTTTAAATAAATCAATTTCTTGGAATCAGTATGGTATTTTGGAAAAGAAAAAAGATGATTGATGTCCGTGAATTACAAAGACAAGGAAGATTAAGATTTGCTAAACCTGGACACGAGCCTGCTACAAATTCTGAAGGTTTTGTTGAGATAAGTCCTAGTTCAAGAGACCCACAGCCAATAAGAACCCCCTCTACAGCTCAGAGTTCAATAAACCCAACAGGTTCATCACCAACTACAACAGGAGATGGATTTTTTAGTTTTATGGATAATCCTGCATCAAGTTCTCCTATGGAACCTAGTTCAACTGGAAGTGAAAATTCAATAGAATTAAGAAGAATATCTCGCCAGATTTCTGATTTAGATAATAAGCTCTATAAAATGGAACAGAGAATTGAATTGCTTGAAAGAAAAGCTGGTGTTGGAAATTAGATTTTGTTTATAATTGTTTCTTTTGTGGTTAAATTTAAAACCTAAGACTTCTTTAAATGAATATGGATAAAAAAGAGGAAACAGGAAAACCTGTAAATAATGATGAGATTAATGATGAATTAATCAAAGCCTATGCACTGCAAAATGCGCTTGCACATAAAGGTAAAGCTAGTTCTGGTCCTGTTTTAAACTCTTTATTTTCACACGGGCTTCAAAAAGACAAAATTAAAGGAATAATGCCTAAGATAAATAAGATTGTTGAAAGTGTGAACAAACTTTCTATAGGAAAACAAACAAAAGAACTTGAAAAATCACAAAAATCTGGAAAAGAAACTCATAAACGTGAACATAGAGAAGGGCTACAAGAATTAAGAAATGCAGAAGAAAGAATTCGAAAAGGTAAAAATATAATCTTAAGATTTGCACCGTATCCTTCTGGGCCATTACATATAGGAAATACAAGACAAGCAATATTAAATGATGAATATGCAAAAATGTATAATGGAAAATTAATTTTAGTTATAGATGATACTATTGGAAGTGAACAAAAACAAATTGCACAAGAAGCATATAAACTGATTCCTGAAGGATTAAAATGGCTTAAGGTTGAATATGACCCAAAAATAGTATACAAATCAGATAGATTAGAAACTTATTATAAATATGCTGAAGAAATGATAAAAAAAGGTTATATGTATCTATGTAGTTGTAAACAAGAAGAAATGCAAGAATTAAGAAAAAAAGGAATCGACTGTTCATGTAGAATTCTCCCTGCTGAAGAACATTTTAAAAGATGGAAGAAAATGTTTGATAAAAATACAAAACCAGGAGACCTTACAGTAAGATTAAAAACATCAATGCAAGACCCAAATCCTGCATTTAGAGATAGAGTTATGTTTAGGATTTCTGATAGAACTCATCCTAAAGTAAAAAACAAATACAAAGTATGGCCTTTATTAGAGTTTTCTTGGGCAATTGATGACCATTTAATTGAGGTTAGTCATATAATCAGAGGTATTGATTTAGTAATGGAAACAAATGTAGAAGAATTTATTTGGGATATTTTTAAATGGGATAAACCTACAACAATTCATACTGGTTTTTTTGCAATACAAGGAGTTAAAATTTCTAAATCAAAAGGAGCTAAAGAAGTTCGTTCTGGAGAATATATTGGGTGGAATGATCCAAGAACCTGGTCACTCCAAGCTCTTAGAGATAGAGGAATTGATGAGAGGGCTATAAGAGAATTTATACTTTCAATGGGATTAACTAAAGCAAACTCAACAATGGAAGTAGATGTTTTATATGCATTGAATAGAAAATATTTAGAAAAAGTTCCAAGATATCTTTTTGTACCTAATCCTGTAAAAATTAAGATTAATGGATGTCCTAAATTAAATGTTGAGATTCCACATCATCCTTCAATCCAATCAGAACTAGGCTCTAGAAATCATAATACAGAACAAGAATTTTTTATTCCTAAGGAAGATTATGATTTAATGCATCCAGGAAACTATCGATTGATACATCTATTAAATTTTAATATGGAAAAGAAAAAATTTGTTCTTGAGAAAGGGTTCCATTTCCTATCAGAAGGAACAGATAAAAACCTAGATGTAAAATTTATTCAATGGTTGCCTGCAGATAATGTAAATAATAAAAAGAATATTCATGTAAAAATTAGAATGCCGGATAATTCTATAGTTGAAGGATTAGGAGAAGAAAGTCTACTGAAACTAAAAAAAGGAGATAAAATCCAATTTGAGAGATTTGGTTTTGTATGTATATATAATTTAGACAAAAAAGATAGGTCTGCAGAGCTTTGGTTTACTCATAGGTGAAAGTCTTGAGAAGTTATTTTTTATTTATTATAAATTTAATCTTGCATCAAGAACACGAGAATCTGGACTCAATAGAATTATATGGTCTTCTTTAAATCTTAAGGCACGATAGATTTTTTGTAAAAGTTCTCTATGTGCCTTGTCTAGATAAAATGTTGTGAACTGGTCTGGTCTTTCTCTTTTTAGTATTCTCCAGAAAAGAGAATTAATATTTGGGTAAGGGTATTTTGTCAAGATTACTGAATTGCATTTGTCTCCTGGAAAGTCGATTCCACGAGAGCATTTTGTTGTGAATAATAAATCTATTTCCCCTGACTTAAATCTATTGACTTGTTTTTGATTTTTATCACTTCCTTGTATTGTAACAAGTCTCTCTCTTGTTACTAGATTATTCAGAGAGTATTCTGCTTTTTCTAATTCATTAGGCAAATCTGAAAAGGTAGTTACATGGACAAGGGTTGGAGGTTTTGCATTTTCTACACAATTATCTAGTGCTTGTAGATATTGCTTTCTTGTTACTTGGTGTGTTTTAAAGTTAGAATATTTACAATTTACTTCTTTTCCTGTTCTAAATTTTGAAATAGTTCCAGGATTTATTGTTTCTGCTTCTACAGTTTTAAAATTATTTATACCAAAGATATTTTTCAAAATATGTTCTGAATGCAAGGTTCCTGACATTAGAACTAGAACATTAGAACTATCTACTATCTCTTGAAATCTTTTTTGCAAGTTTATTGTTACTAAATTTATAAGAATATTCTTATTCCCATCAAAATTATTAAATAAAGATTTATTTGTTTTTTCTTGTCTAGAGTAATTTTCTATACCTACATAGGTCTGGTCTAGTAGATGTTCAAAGGTTTTTGCAGTTTCTAAAACTTGATTATAATAATTCTCTTCTTCATCTTCTGCAAGATAAGGATTTTCTAAAACTTTTTCTATTAGCCCCAATATGTCGGTCTCTTCTAATTTATTTACTTCAGATTCACTATATGAGTTATCTTCATAACTAGCATCTGAATATTGTTTTATTAGATTGTTAGTAATATGAAGAATTTCTTTTGCAGCATGCACTTTTTTATCTGTATCTGGAAATAAATTAATGAGTGCCATTTGTAACCTGTTTAGATTTATTGTTTTTTCATTAGATAACTTGTCTAAGAATTCATCACATTCGTCTATAATATCTAAATCTGTTTTTGGTTTTCTTCCCATTATATTTTCTAAGAGATATTTTTGATTATTAAAAATTAAAACATCAGAGTCTAGATAAGAATTGTATTGGTCATAATATCCGCATCCTTTTTTTCTCTGAAATAAAGCATATTCTTTCCCAGAAACAGAATCATATTTCCTTTTTTGAGCTTTTTCAAGAGCCTGTACTGAAACTTCTGAAGGTAATAAGGGTGACCAATAAGGACAAACCGGTGCAATAGACATTCTTCTTACATCTGATATTGAAGTAAAATCAAATTTTGAAATATTTTTATTTAGATTGATATATTCTCTAATTTTATCCATATTCTTTTCTCTAATCTCTATTGAACAAGGTAATTCTGGATTGTCACAATAGGTCCCACTAACATTTGAAAAAGGGCAAATAAAATTTCCACGACCTTTTATCACTGCAATTTTAAGTTTTTCATTTCCTTGTTTAAATAGGAATTTATCTCTTGTGTAATCTTGTTCATATTGATCCTGAAGAGATTTTATTGGAACAATTATAGAAGTTTTTTTAAAATGTTTTGCTAGATTTAACGCTATTGCAGATTTTCCAGAACCACATACTCCTTTAATAAAGATTATTTTATTTCCTTTTTCAATTAAATCTAAAACCTCAGAAACAACATCTTGCTGTGTTTTTCCATTAGAAAATTTTATTGGCCCAAGGCTTTCTCCTTCATAATCAAATAATGAATTTCCTAAAGTATTTTTTAAATTAGAAAAATCACAATCATCTACCTGCTTTTTTTTAAATAAAGACCACATCTAATTTAGTCATAAGTAGTGTTTAAAAGATTTTGCTTATGTTTAATAGATTTTTCAAAAGTTTTATAAAATAGATTAACTGTATATTCTTATATAAATTACACAATTATATAGATGTATAAAAGAGAAAAAGGAGGTTTAATGAAAAATAAAAAAGGTATTTCACCTATTGTGGCTACTATTCTGATATTGTTATTAGTAATTGTTGCTGTTGGTTTAATGTGGAGGCCTATTAGAGGAATGATTATTGATACTGGAGATAAAGTTGAAACAAATTGTATTCTCTCAGATGTGGAAGTATCTGCAGTGTCTTGTGTTACAGTTGGAGAGGTTAATACTTTAACTGTTACAATAAAAAATGCAGGTTCTCAGGAAATTAATGGTATCCAGGCTGTTGCTGGAGCAAATTCAGAAGAAGCACATATTAATTTAGATGTTAATGAAGAATCAGATTTAACTTTTAATGTCGACGAAACTAGTGGGTATGTTAATGTTGCTTCAATATTAGGAGAAGATCCTGAATGGCAAGTTTGTCCTTCTAGTGGTTCTGAATATTACACTTGTTAGTTTTAATTTTTTTCTTTCTTATTTTTTCTTTCTTTGATTTTATTATTTTTATTTAATATAAGGTATTTGACTTTATTTTTTTTATAATGATATTTTCAAAAGTTTTATAAAATAGGTTAACTCTGTATTTTTATATAAATTATATGTATAAAAAGAAAAAAGGAGGTTTAATGAAAAATAAACAAGGTATTTCACCTATTGTGGCAACTGTTCTAATTGTTCTATTAGTTATTGCTGCTGTTGGTTTAATGTGGGGTCCTATAAAGAATGTGATTCAAGGTTCTGGAGATGAAATTGAATCTAGTTGTTTATTAGCTGATGTTGAAATTGTTAGTGCTACCTATGCAGGAGGAGTTTTAACAGTTGTTGTAAAGAATGCAGGAAGCAAGGAGATTAATGGTGTTCAAGCTGTTGCTGGAACAGAAGATCCTGTAGAAAGTAATGATGCATTAGAAATTAATGGACAAGTTCCAATATCCATAACTACTGCAGAAGGAACTGGTACTGTTAGTGCTGCTTCAATAATGGGCACAGGAGACGACAAACAAGTTTGTCCTTCAAGTGATACTGTGGACTACCCTACAGCTTAATTTTTTCTATTTTTTATTTTTATTTTTTTCTATTTTTTTAGAGATTAGTTGTAACTCTAGATTAGATTTTATCAAAAAATATTCAAAATAAATAAAAAATTTATTCTCTGTTTTCAGGTAAAACAAGTCTTTTTTGTTCTGGGTTCATTAAATTAATTGCTTTTGTGCTTTCACAAGGATTACAATTATAGTACAATAAAAAAGGTATTTCTCCATATCCTTTTTGTACGCCTATAAAAAAATGTTCTCTTTCTGCTTTACATAGTTTACAATAAGCAATATAATTTTCTTTTCCATATAAAACCCATTGATTTAGCAATTCATCTGCTTCTACATTTGTTTGAAACAGTTCTTCTAATATGGGTCTTGCATGTTCATCTCTACTTTCTAATGTCATAAAAATACTAAAAAATCTTTATTTATAAATCTTTCTATTTTTACTATTTATTAGTGAATACATATCTTAAAACTAGATTAGCTTTTCCATATAAATCCTTTGTTTATCAAGCTTATATGTGAATTTTTCGTAATATTCTCTTACTCCGACGCCAGAAATAATTCTCATTTTTGATGATTTTTGTTTTCTTGCAATTTCTTCTGCTTTTTGCAATAAAACCTTACCAAAACCTCTATGCTGTGATTTCTTTAATTCATGTTCGCCTAATTGGGCCGCAGGCCCATAAACATGTAACTCTCTAACTGTTGCAAGGCCATTATCAATCCTTAATCTTAACAATGCAAAAAGGAGGTCTTGTTTATTCACAATTTCTAAAAAATATTCTTTTCCATCTGATGCAGAATATTTTGTAACTTTTAATTTTAATCTTGAATTATCTATCTCCCGATTATCACGCATTGCAAAACCAATTTCTCTAAAACGAATTTCTTTTATTTTTATTTTCTTTTTTCTTATGTACTCTTCAATATCTTTTCTTAAATCAATATTAATTAATCCTGCTGTAAGAAAGCTTGGAGGAATCTCTCTCATAATTCTCATTGCCCTACAATATCTAGGAGTCAGTTTTAACATTTTTATTATTAAGGCGATAGTAGTTGATTTATCATAAGGTTTGTATTTTCCTTGAAAATAATTTTCTTCTAAATTTGCACCTTTTAAAACCTGACAAGGATAGATTTTAATTTGGTCAGGTTTGTATTTTTTCGAAGAAAAAATCTTTTTAAACATTTTTATATCTTTTTTAGGATTACTTCCCGGGATTCCTGGCATTAAATGATATCCAATTTTAAACCCAGCTTTTTTTAGTCGTTCTGTTGCATCTATTACATCTTTTACTGTGTGGCCCCTATTAACTATCTTGTAAATGTTATCATCAATTGCTTGAACACCAAGTTCTACTCTTGTTGCACCATATTCTAATATTTGATTTATATTTTTTTGAGTACAAACATCTGGTCTAGTTTCAATACAAAGAGCAACACATCTGTGTTTTGCTTTTTCATTTAGTTTTTTAGCTTGTTCTAGTGTTTTTGACTTTGTTTTCTTATTATTAAGTGCATCATAACACTCTTTAATGAATTTTCTTTGGAATTTTTCAGGATATTGGAGAAAAGTCCCACCCATTATAATTAATTCAATCTTATCAATAGGATGTTTCATTGCTTTGAATGCTTCAAGTCTTATTCTGACTTGTTTGTATGGATCATAATTCAATTTAGCAGCACGTAAAACCGCAGGGCTTTCAGGAGTATATGATTGTGGGGCATTTAAACTAGGACAATAAAGACATGCACCATGTTCACATTTTCTTGGAGGCAACATTACTGCAAGAGGTGCGACTCCTGAGATTGTCTTTGTAGGTTTTCTCTGAATCTTATTTTTTTTGTTTTCCATTGTTTTGTTTTTTCTCTGTTTTCCCTTAAATTTCATCTCAATCTAACCTATATCTTAGACAAAAATAATCTATTTAAATGTTTAAATTTAGTCTATTATATGAAGATTAAACTAGGAATTATTGGTGGTAGCGGATTAGACGACCCTCAACTTTTACAAGATTATCACGAAGAAGATATAGAAACAAAGTATGGAAAACCTTCTTCTACGATTGTTTGTGGTAAAATTAATGGAATCGATGTTTGTATACTAGCAAGACACGGAAAAAAGCATGAAATTCCTCCTTCTCAGATTAATTATAGGGCAAATATTGCTGCATTAAAGATGATTGGATGCACCCATATAATTGCTACTTCTGCAGTTGGCTCTTTAAAACAAGAAATAATGCCTGGAGATTTGGTTTTCCCAGACCAGGTTATTGATTTTACTAAACAAAGAAAAAATACTTTTCATGACGAAATTGGTGAAGGAAAAGTGATTCATCTACCTTTTTCAAATCCTTTTTCACAAGAATTAAGAGATATTCTAATTAAAACAACTCAAGAATTCGGTTTTAGAAAACATGATAAATCTACTCTAGTAGTAATTGAAGGTCCAAGATTCTCTAGTTATGCAGAATCTTTATTTTTTAGAAATTATGCCGATATTATTGGTATGACTGCTCTTCCAGAAGCCTGTCTTGCAAAAGAAGCAGGACTAGAATATGCTACAATTGCAATGTCTACTGATTATGATTGTTGGAAAAAAGATGAAGAACCAGTTACATTTGAGATGGTTAAGAAAATAATGAAGGATAATGCAGAAAAGGTTAAGAAAATAATTATAGAATCTTTGAAAAAATTCTCTTTTGATTCACAAATGCAAGCACATAAAGAAGTTATTAAAAATAGTATTAAAACAGTCCCTCATTGGCCAAAACCAGGAGTTATGTTCAGAGATATTACTTCTCTATTAGAAAATGCAAATTCTTTTAAGAAAGTTATAGATATCTTTGTTGAAAGATACAAAGACAAAAAGATAGATATTATTGCAGGGATTGAATCTCGGGGTTTTATATTTGGTTCTGTTCTTGCTGAAAAATTAGGTGTTGGGTTTGTTCTTGTTAGAAAACCAGGTAAACTACCTAGAGAGACAATAAAACAAGAATATGATTTAGAATATGGTGCAGATGCTATTGAAATTCATAAAGATTCTGTTAAACCTGGACAGAGAGTTTTAGTAATAGATGATTTGATTGCAACAGGGGGAACTGCTCAAGCAACTTGCAATCTAATTGAAAGACTTGGTGGTCAAATTGTAGAATGTGCATTTGTAATTGATTTACCTGATTTAAAAGGTAAAGAAAAGATAAGCAAATGGCCTGTTTTCTCTATTGTTGAATTTGAGGGAGATTAATTATTTCTTTCATAAATAAGATAATTTAATAAAGAATTTTCTCCTTACAAATCTATTAGAAACATGGAAATACCTAATCAAGAACAAGTTTGGGATAATCTTGCATTACCTTGGAGTGAGGTAAGAAAAGTTCCTTATCCAGATGTAGAAGGTTTTATAAAAAATCCAGAAATAAAAGGTAAGTTACTTGATTTAGGTTGTGGGAGTGGAAGGAATTTTATAAAAAAATCTGGTTTAGAAATTTATGGTGTAGATTTTTCAAAAGAACAATTAAAATATGCAGAGAAATATGCAAAAGAACTAGGAATTGGTGTAAATTTAAAACAATCTAGTGCAGATAAAATTCCATTTGATGATAATTTTTTTGATTGTGCAATCTTTATTGCATCATTGCATTGTATTCCAACATTTACAACACGAAAAAATTCATTGCAAGAACTCTATAGAGTATTAAAACCTAGAAGTAAAGCAATGATAACTGTTTGGAGTAAAAATCAGGCACGTGTTAAAAATAAACCTAAGGAAAGTTTAATTCCTTGGTCTCATGGTATTGTCGACGACAAATCTAAGGATAAACAGTTTAGATACTATTATTTATATGATAATCAAGAATTTCAAAGTTTACTTGAAAGTGTAGGATTTAAAATTATTAGTTTAAAAGAAGATGAAAATATTATTGCTGTTGTTGAAAAATAAGGGGAATATTAATTTTTTATACTCATCTCATTTTTAAATTCTTCAACCGGTTGGTCTAATAATCTTGTTATTAAAATCCATTCAATTAAGGCTACAATTATTAAAATATAACTAGCTCTTTGAAATCTTACTTTTAAATCAACAAAAGATTGTACAGCAGGAATTTCTACAATGTTTTCATATTCCTTATCCACGCTATCTTGAACTAAATCATTTAAATTAACTTTTTCAAGACTAAACATTTGCATTAAGAATATTAAACCTATAAGTAATGTTATAATTGCTTGGAACAACAAGACTATTTTCCCCCACCTCATTTTATATTCTTATTATTTATGGTTTAGGGATTTTATTAATGTTTTGATATTATTAGAATAGTTAGAATAGAATTAATACTCTCCACCGATAACAGGGCCCTTGTTTTCTGCCCACTTTTTTAAATCTTCTGTATGATACCAACCAGCATGATATTTCCCCCGTTCTGCAGGATTTAACCACCATAATGGAGAACCATCTTCATCATATTCCCGGATACTTAATGAATAAAATCTTTTTCCAGATTTTTCTAATAAGTCAAATACTCCACTCTCTTCTTCTAGACTTCTAAATTTTGCCTTTTTTTCCTTAGATGCTCTATCATCTTCTCTAAATTTATCTTTTAATTCTTCAGGAATTCTATCATAATTTAATAGTGCTAATCCCTTGTTAGATAAAATGCCTGTCCCATTACAAAATGTGATAACTCCTTTTTTATTTTGAAAAGAATCATACAACTCTCTAATGATTCCTTGATAAGTATTTTTAGTGATATCATCTTTATCTTTAAGGTTTATTCTTACACCAAAACTATGTGAATCCCACGCCCCAACTATTTCATTACCTTTGTAAAACCTTAATTCTCCTTTAACAAGACTTTCTATCTGCCTATTTAATCCTTCTGGGTTGTCATCATCAAGATAATCACTATAAACTAATAATTCTGAAGAATCTATGCTCCGATTAAATAAAAAGTTAGGAACAATTGTATTTCTTCTTGCTTCAAAACCAAATTTATCAGATTGTAATCCAAATGCGCTTCTTATTTCAGAGATACCCCATTCGTGTTCTGCTGCAAAATCCCACCCAAGATTTACTCCTATTACAACATTATTGTCTTGTAGTATACTTGTATCGTGATATCCTCGTCTCATCTTAATACTTGGACAGATAATCTCCTTAAAAGTATTATTATAATAGAAAAGTATTATTGTAGAATACAGGTTTAATAGAAAATAATCAGAAGAAGGTTAATCTTCTCTCTTTTCAATCTTTTCCTTAATCTCTTTGATTAACTCTTCTGGTTTAACACCAAATTCTGGCTTTTTTCCACGTCTACGTACAGCTAGAGTCTTTGCTTCTTCTTCTTTATCACCTATTACAATTATATAGGGTATTTTTTGTAGTTCTGCAGAACGAACTTTTTCATTAACTGTTGTTGATGTGAAATCACTATCTGCTCTAATTCCAACATCTTTAAGTTGTTGTAAGAATTTCTCACTTGCTTTAATATTCCTATCTGTAAATGAGACTACTCGTGCTTGAATCGGAGATAACCATGTTGGCAAATTTCCATTTAAATGTTCAAGTAACACTCCGATAAAACGTTCTAAAGCACCATAAATAACTCTGTGTAACATAATTGGTCTTTTTTTTGTATTATCTTTGTCAGTATAAGTTAAATCAAATCTTTCTGGCATTGCAAAATCCAACTGAATAGTAGCACACTGCCATGTTCTTTCTAAACTGTCTTTTACATGAAAATCAATTTTAGGTCCATAAAATGCTCCATCCCCTTTATTTATTTTATATTTTACTTTTTGTTTTTTCAAAACAGATTCAAGGGCTTTTTCAGCCTTATCCCATATTTTTTCTTCTCCAATTCTCTTTTCAGGCCTTGTAGAAAGTTCAACACTATATGAGAGATTAAATTTTTTATAAAATATATCTATTAAATCCATAATTTTAATTATTTCTGATTCAATTTGTTCTTCTGTGCAAAATATGTGTGCATCATCTTGTGTAAATCTTATTACTCTAAATAACCCTGCTAAAACCCCTGATAACTCTTGCCTATGAACAACTCCTAGCTCTCCAACACGTAATGGTAAGTTTTTATAGGATTTTGGAGTATTTTTATAAACAAGCATTCCTCCAGGACAATTCATAGGTTTTACTGCAAATTCTCTATCTTCATATTCTGTTAAAAAGATATTTTCTTTATATTTCTCCCAATGTCCTGAAATCTGCCATAATTTTTTATCTAAAATCTGTGGTGTAGAAATCTCTTCATAACCTGCTTTTCTATGTTCATCTCTCCAAAAATTGATTAATTCGTTATAAATAATAAGACCATTATTATGCCAAAAAACCATTCCTGGTGCTGTTTCTGAAAATGAAAATAAATCTAGTTTTTGTCCGAGAATTCTATGATCGTTTTCTTTTAATTTACTTGTATCTAGTTTTGTCTTTGAAATTTGTCTTAGTAACTTTTGATAATCATAGATTTCTTTTTCTGTTTTTTCTAGGCTTTTTTTAGTGCCTTTTTTATCAACACCTTCAATATTGATAATCCTACTTAACTCTGCAAGAGGGTGGCCTTTACATTTTAATTCAAACTCTTTATAATATCCAAAAGGTGCCCTATAAACCTCAATTTTCTTTTTCTTTAATTGCTCTTCTGCTTTTTGCAATACTTTTAAGGCAATATCTGGGTTTGATAAGTCTGAGGATAAGTGTGCATAAGGATACAAGACAATTCTCTTAGCTTTTGTTTTATCTTTTAAATCAAGAATAGTTTTTATTAATTCTTCTACTGCCTTGTCTGGATTTGATTCATCTGATTTTTCTACTGCTATAAATATTCCTAGGGGTTCTTTTACCTCAACTAGGTCTTTAGATTTAAGTTCTTCAGGCTCTTTTATTGCCTTTTTTATTGGTTTAAATTTTATATAGTCGCAATGTAAGGATAAAATTTTCATAAAATATCTAGGTTATTGTTATTTTTAAAATTATGTCTAGTATTTTTTATGGTATAACAATCTTTAAATATAAAATTAAAATAACAATGTTATGGCTAAA
>Ga0268276_1000925_pt1 | contig 31544 bp, 40 predicted proteins | sample saktaG_4_FD_190145 | JGI IMG/M metagenome (GOLD analysis project Ga0268276, IMG submission 190145) | Saline water microbial communities from Sakinaw Lake, British Columbia, Canada - sak_2010_1_5_45m | ecosystem: Environmental > Aquatic > Non-marine Saline and Alkaline > Saline ...
GTTGGATTTGTACAAAAAGATGTAATCACTGAATATGTGAGAAATCAGAAGGAGCATCACTTAGGAAACCCCACACTTTAGTGTGGGGAGGACGTCATTAATTATTTGCATGATTTATAAACTTTTTGTTAGTAATCATTTTAAAATGAATAAGGCAAGAAGCAAGTTCAAATATCTTTTACTTTTCCAAATCTATAGGTTTTATCTCCAACAATAAAGACTTCAAAATTTCCGATATTTTGCTCCTTCAAAAAAGGACTGAATAGCTTTTCTGTCTTTACATCACTGCCCTCTGTTCCTAAAAAGAATGAAGGCATAACAAGCAAGTTCTTTCCATGCCACTTTCCTTTCAAAAAGCATTTGAACTTTTCTCTTTTTAGATTGTCTTGGATAGAAATAGCAGGATGTTCATGCCCAATTATGATTGTTTTAATTTTTTTGCTATGAATTTCCGCATCAATAAGCATTTTATGCCCATGTAAAATTACATTTTCTCCCAAAATCAAGAAATCCCTGACTTCGACCTCTCTTTTTCTTGCAATAGGCTCAAGAATCTTGTCGTGATTTCCTTTTATAAGAATAATCTTGCTTGTCTTTGGGATCATATCAATTATTTCAAGAGCTTCCTGCCATTCCTGTATAGAAATCTCTCCAAATTCGTGTTTTAAATCCCCATTTATTACAATCAAGGTAGGTTTTAGCTTCAAAAGTTCTTTAAGATCTTTCTTCATCTCAAGAAACATAGTTCTTGGAACAAGAAATCCTTGTTTTGCCAGAGCCTCTTCATAACCAATATGAGAATCTCCTATTATCAGCGCCTTTTCTTTTTTAATCCATAATGCTTTTCCTTTGATTTCAATTCCTTTAATGATTTCCATATAAGAAAGAAGAAAGAAGAGATTAAAATATTATCTATCTCTGATCAAAAAACCTATGTGCCTCTTGAGGATCACGCCCCAAGATTATTGCGGCTATAGTTTCCGAAAGGAAATCACCCATTGGGATGGTGCTTACTTCTTTATGTGTTTGCATTAAAGAATCCGTTACAAAAATTTCATCTATCTCTGTAAGTTTGTTATCTATGGCATTGTCACAGAACAGCCCATGTCCCGCAAGCATAATAACTTTTCTTGCCCCTTTTTGTTTGGCATCCCGAGTGAAGTACTGTGCCGTTCCACCGCCCGCAATCATGTCCTCTCCTACAAAAACAATAGCATCTTTAACGTCCCCCTCTGCAACACGGCAATCTTTAAGTTTTCCTTGGACATCTCTTTCTTTGTCTCCAAAAGCCATGTCACATTCATATCCATAAAATTTGAATCTGTCTCTTAAACTAAAGGGGATTCTGGATCTTCCTTTATCAGTGGAAGCAGCAACAATTCTTTGGTTTTTATTTGGGAGTAAATCAGGGCGATTATTCACTAGATAGTGTGCAAAGATAAGATAACTGTTCAAAACCCTAACCGGGACAGGGCGGATTCCCGGTTGCCATGGTCTTAGAGGATTATTTGGTAGTGGTTGTTGAAAAGCATCAATCGCCTCTTGTGAGTGGGGATCTAAGGTAATTAACCCATCTAAGGAAGGTCTGACTTCTCTAGCGTATTTTTGAATACTGGCTATTGAACGAAAATCTTTTGGTTCTATCCCATATTCCGACTTATCTTGTCTCGCCCAGTGTAGTATTGGGGAAACTCCCTCTATACAGCTAGCACCATAGGTGCGGAGAGTACTATAAGCAAGCGCATTTGCAACCCACCAAGTAGCCGGATGTGCATCAGAATCACTTATATGAAAACAATAAGACCCTTTTACGTCCCCCCTAAGTTCTGGTCTAAATTCTCCTCCACTAAAATTCCAAGCACTTAGGTTAACTAATCCCACGGGAATGTGATAAACCGTGCCCAAATAAATTTGGATTTTTTCTGCCATCTTCCAAGAAGCCTTTGAATCATCTGCAACCAATATCACCTTTTTTTCTATCATTTAAAAAATGTTTTTCTCAGTTTAAAAACATTGTTACACAAAAAAAGATACTTTATTCAATTATTTTTCTTTCTCTTCAATCCTTTTTAGGACCCTATCGTGCATTCTCTTCAAGAACATCATCTTATTTTCCATTCTCATCAAGTCAGCATGTCCCTGCATCACAAGATTCATGGCAAAAGGGCTTGGCAAATCCGTTGTAACATTTTCAATCTTCACTTTTCCATCTTTTATTGACTCTAAAACCTTCAGAGTACTATGAATATCCATAGAATCCTCAAGAATCTCTCTTCTAGTCTCTTTCAAGATAGGAAAATCATCTGATATTTTCTTTATTGCATAGTAAATTAAGTCAGAACTCACTTGTTGCTTTCCAACTGTCTTGCTTCTTCCTTTATAATTTCTCAAGATCATCAAAGACCTTGCAGCACAGTGTCTGAATCTTCTCCTAAAGACCTCAGTTTTTTCAACAGCCTCCTGAAGAATCCTTTTCAGTTCCTTTGGTTTCTCTGCAATCATCTTAAGGGCTTTTTCAACTTGGACTTTCTCTTGTGAAGCAATAAAGAAACCATTATCACTTATTCCTATTTCAAGGTCTCTCTTATTACTAGCAACATATGCAACAGCTCTTGATAGGGCATCATTAACTCTCCGCCCATAGAGCGTATGGAAAATATAGTATCTCTTCTCACTTTCATCAATATAAGTTTCAATCAACACCTTCTTTTCGTGTGGAATAAGCAGGTAGTGATACTGTTCATAAAAATAATTATAAACTGCCTCACAAGAATTTCCATCAACATATAGGTAATATGAAAGAAACTTCTTGATTTCTGTTTTAGAGTATTTTTTCTTGAACTTTTCTTCCATTAATAATCTAAATCTTTGTATAGCCATTGCAAGGTCAAAGCTTAAAGGAAGCATTTCAGAGTGCCATGAAGGAATTGTTGGCGGTCTGTTAACAGATGCATTCACATAAGCTACCATGCCTCGGGAATATAAAAACTGATATTTATGTCCTCCAAGAACAAAAACATCCCCTTTCTTAAGTTTTTCAAGAAAAATTTCATCTATAACTCCGACTCGTTCATTTTTCCTTTCTCCAGCACTAACAACAACATTAACAAAGCTCTCATCAGGAATCGTTCCAATATTTGTCATGTAAATAACTCTTGCAAGCATCCCCCTCTTTCCTATTTCGCCTGTTTTTTGATCATACCAGATCTTAGCATAGACATTTCTAGTTTCAAGTCCAGCATACTCCCCTGAAAGATAGCTTATCACAGAGAAAAAATCCTCCCTACTTAGGGAATTATAACAGTAACTCTGTTTTATTACTTTAATCATATCTTCAATCTGCCATTTTTTCTCAATTGCCATCCCATAGATATGCTGACTTAAGATGTCTAGACAATTTTTTGGAATCTCAACCCTATCTATCTTCTTTTCAATAGCCTCTTTCAAAAGAACTCCGCACTCAACAAGGTCATCTCTGTCTAGTATTATCAATCTTCCCTTGCTTATCTCATGAAGCTTGTGTCCTGCCCTTCCACACCTCTGTAAAGCTCTTGCAACAGACTTTGGAGACCCTAGTAAGATAACTAAGTCCACATAACCAATATCTATTCCAAGTTCAAGGCTAGTTGAAGTTACAACACATTTTAGTTTCCCCTCTCTTAACCTCTGTTCAATAGAAAACCTATGTTCCTTGCTTAGGCTTGAGTGATGTGCTCCGATGCTCTCTTCCATTGCAGTGTACCTGTGAGGGAACATATCTTTTAGATGATTGATTACTCTCTCAGTTGCACTTCTTGTATTTGTAAAGATTATAGTTGTTTTATGTTCTTGGATAAGTTTATCAATCAAACCATAGAGTTCTTCATGCATTTGTTTAGAGGTTGTATTAATTAAATCATTAACCGGACTTAGTACAGCAAGATCCATCTTCTTAAGATACTGGACATCAGCAAGTAAGCACTCTCTCTCAACCCACTGCCGATTCTTTCTTTCAAAACCAACTAAGAATCTAGCAATTTCATCCAAAGGAGCAATTGTTGCACTTAGTCCAATTCTTGCAGGAGTTATATTTGAAATTTGTTCAAGCCTTTCTAAAGATACAGAGAGATGTGTTCCTCTTTTATTTGCCATAGCATGGATCTCATCAAGTATCATAAATTCAACACCAGCAAGCCTCTCAACAAATTTCTTGCTGACCAATAGAATAGCTAAAGTCTCAGGCGTTGTAACAAGTATATGTGGCGCTTTCTTTAACATCTTCACCCTTTCATTTGTGGGAGTATCACTTGTTCTTACAGAAACTTTAATGTCTTGCATCTTCTCTTGTTTTTTATTAATCAGTTCTTCAATTTCTTGCAAGGGACCAATCAAGTTATGGGCAATATCATTATTCAGGGCCTTCAAAGGAGAGACATAGATGCAATAGACTTTATTTTCAAGTTCATTTTTCTTAGCTAGCATGACAAGATAGTTTATGATTGCCAAGAAAGAAGTTAGGGTTTTTGTTCCTCCTGTTGGCGCACTTATCAAAATATTCTTTCTCTCAAAAATAGGCATGACTCCATAGAGCTGTGGCTGACTAAAGTCCTTGAACTTGGAAAAGAACCACTCCTTGACATCAGGGTCCAGGACCGACTCTAATTCTTCTTTTGTTCTTAATTTAGCTTCCTTTATCATTTTCAGTTAGGTTTTTTATGAAAAGTTTAGTAAATTTAGTGAAGTTCTGTTTAAAATGAAATTAGATATATAAGACTTTCCTTTGGTCTATTATAACTAAAGAGAAAAATTGATTATTTTATGCCGCGTCTGGCAAGTTCTTCTTGTACGTTGAGGGGTATATTGAGCAAGAGTTGGTACTCGTCCCGAATACCGGAAAGCCAACTCTGCCTATAGCCCACAATATTCACTCCTATGATGAGCCCAGTGATAGCCTCTTCTCCAATGGGGATGACCGCTCTTAACACGACTACCTTTCTGGGAATTCTGCCGGTGTTTGCTTTAGCAAAAAGATTAGCATCAAGTAGATGAACATCAAATAATTCATCTATAATACCATAAGACCTCCAGATTACTTCATTAAGGTAAACCGGTTTTCCCCCAGTAAGGTGATTTCCTGTCTGAATAATTCTTTGTCTTTGCACATCTCTCCCCTGATTAACCATCTCTGCTAATAATTTCCTAGCATCAGTGATATCCGAAAGGTTTACCTTTTCCCCTGCCGCTTTTACAATGGCCTGTATTCCTTTCTCTACAACATCCTCTACCTTATCCCCCAAATAAGAAGATTTCACCAATCTCTCTTGAGTATTTGCTGAAGAAACAATCCGGTAGGTTTCATTTGCATCCACTTCATAGAGTTTTTTTGACAAATTAGTTTCTTTGTTGCTTAGGGGGAAAAAGTTAGCTTTATCAAAACCTACAGAACGTATTATGCTCTGGTCATCAATATAAAGCAAAAGGCTTAATTCTCCAGAACCTCCATTTTTACCGCAAGTATAGTCTGCTCTGAATTGCAAATATCCCCTATGGCAATTGAGATCAAAAGATTCGCCCCTTTGTGCAAGAAGATAAGCCCTTTGCCCATCTTCCATAGATAGGGCCTGGGCCTGCCTTATTGTTTTCCAGTCTTCGCTGTCTGGATTAAAAACCGGAGAGTAGGGTTTACAGACCAAAGTACTGGGATTTGGACTGTCAGCAGAACTACTTGATTGATTAGTTTGTCCAAGAGCAACAAGGGGCAGAGCATTAACTGCAATTACCCCCGCTAAAAGTAAATCTAGTGTTCTTGAGAATTTCATCTCAACCTCTTTTGCATTAAATCGTAAACCGAAAAACTTTATAAAGATTGTCTTTTATATCTTCTATGCCAAGAATTTCAACTACAAAAGAGGACAAGATAAAAGAGTCCGTACTTCATCTTCTATTTCAGCAAGCCCCAAAAGCAATGTTCACAGCTTCAATTTCTCAAGAACTTGCGCGCGATGAGGAATATATAAAAAAGCTTCTTCTAGATCTCGAGAACAAGAAGCTAGTATCTTCTGTAAAGAAGAATCAAGCCGGAATTCCTCTTAAGAAAAGGACAAGATGGCATCTTACTCAGCCAGCCTATGACACTTATAAGAAAATGCAGCCGACCATAAGGCCCGCCTACGATTCTCTAGATTTTGAATAAAGGATTATTTGTTTCCTTTTAATATATCTGATAGAATACAATAAGTTATTTAAAGAAAGATGGGCAAAAAACACTATGATAAATGAGGATGCTGTCAAAGATTCTTTCAAGAAGATAAAGAGTGAGATGAGATATTTAGCATCAGAAATATTCTCCATCAAAAGTCAGATTCAAGAGATCTACGATCTTATTTCTCAGATAAGTATACTAAATTCTCCAAATAATGCAGGCAATAATCAATCCAGCACATCCGCAACAGACAGTCAGCAGACAGAAGAAAATCCGGCAGATAATACCGATTATAATGGGGAATTAAGCCTTAATTCGCATAGTTCCATAGGAAATGAGGGGGTTCCAGCAGACAGACAACAGACAGTCAGCAGACAAATTATTGAAGAAAAAGCCCTAGAAAAGGTTCCTAAGAATGCAGATGAATCTCAGAACATTTCTCGCCTTATAGATGGTTTAAAGAATGATCTTAAGCAGAAATTTCGAAGTCTTACCAAACAGGAGTTCCTTATATTCTCGCTGATATACTCTCTCACCGAGGAGCACGGAGAAGCCAATTATAAGGAGCTAGCATTAAGATCTAAGCTTACCGAGAGTTCGGTAAGAGATTATTTATCGAGGCTGGAGCATAAGGGAATCCCCCTGATTAAGGAGAAAAAGAACAATAAGCTCGTTGTCATCAAAGTCCCTAAAGAGCTCAGGGATATAGCTGCCCTCGATAGTCTCGTAAAGCTCAATAAGATTTAAGTAAAATCGTTTAACCGAATATCTCTTATCGACTATCTAAGCTTCAATAAGCTAATTCTCAGATTCTCTAATATTTGGTTATATTGCTGAATTAAGCCTTATTTCCTCTTTATATCATATCCCTCCTTTTTACCTCAATTTGAATTTTTTTTAGTGCTTTTCTACTCTATCACGACTCTCACTCACTTTTACCTATTTTTCTGTTTTTTTAATCCTTCAGTTTTCCAAAATTCCTATTAAACCCTCCTTTTTCCCTATTTTTCAACTTGGTTTTTCAAGGTTTTTGGGCATCTATCTTCTATCTCTCCTTTTTTCCTCTTTTTCTCATCTTTTTGATCAGTTTATTCACTTTTTCCCCATTTTCCTCAATTCTTTATCTCTCACGAACTCTCACTTTTCCCTTTTTTGATCCTTTTTATGGTCAAAAATAGGGGTTTTCATGAAGTTTGGCCTTCTGGAAGTCTCACTTTTGCTTATTTTGGGGTGTTTTTTACTCAAAAATAGCTCTTTTTGACCTATATATCTAGCTCATTTTCCTCAATTTCTTCACTCTTTTTTCCCTTAATTCTGGCCCTATTCTTCATCTGTCTGATCAAACTTTCCTTGATTTTTGGGTCAATATAATATCTCTTTTTTCCATTATTTTCAATCTGTTCCATAACCAAATCATCGCTTTTACTTTTGATGCTGTTCAGTTGTCCGCGAACAGTCGCTTTATTTTTTCCAAGCAAAGCAGAAATATCATCACAGCTTAATTTTAATTCTGAATTCAAAATTATCCACACAATAGTCCTTTCACTAGCACTTAAATTCTTTAAAAAATTGTTAAAAACTGATGTTTGAACACCTGTTTGAACACCTGTTTGCACACCTCCAACAGCTGTTTGTTTATAAACAGGTGTGCGTTGCTGTTTAAACACCCTGCCCTGTTTTGATGTTTCAAAGAAGGAAATGAAGTTTTTTATATCGTCGACATCTGCCTTAATTTTGAGAATTTCTTCAAACAGCTGTTTAAATTGCTCGTCGTGTTTACCTCGATGGGTGTTTAAATGACCAATCCACCCACTAATTTTATCAATATCATCTCTAACAGAATCAAAAGAACTAGCTATTTCATCCTTAAATTTATCCTCTTTATTTTTTCCGAACCACAAAAAACTCATATAATATTTCGTTTTTCTGCTTTTTAAATGTTTCTGAAAAATCAAGAAAAATGGTTATTTTTCTGCATTTTTTTGTAAGTGTAAAAATCAAGAAAAAGGTTAAAAATCGGGTCGCTCTAAAAAGATGTAGCAAAAAAAGTTAGTCAGAAATTAGTCAGAATTTTACATAAAAAAGCAAATCTAAGGATCGGAAGGGAAGGAAAAAGAAACAAAAAATATCTGAAAAATCAAGAAAAATAAAGAGAAGTGAGAGTTAAGTTTAGCTATCAAAACCAAAAAACGTTGATAAATTAAAGGAGGATATTTGAAAAGTATGCAAAAATTCCAGGTATATTGGTGATAAAGATAATATCAAAGCATTAATTCGTTTAAACGAATTACTTTATTTATTGAGCCAGTTGTTTGAAAAGTTTCTAATCTAAAAAGCAAAACTTCTGCTCAAAGCGCAGAACTTTTAGCATGAAGGAAATTGGAAAAATCCCAAAAAAAAGAAGATTAAAATGGAAAAAGCAAGAAAAACAACCCAAAAATAACCCCAAAAATCGGGTGCTCTCTTGAGAGGTGAGGAAAAAATTATACCTCCCCCCTCCACTTTCTTAAAAAGTTTTTATCTTAAATACAAAAAGAATATAAACTCAAAACCCGGTTAAATATCATGGTAGCAACAGTGATATATATCTCTGCAATTTTGACCATAATTATTGGCATTCTTATTTTGATTTGGCCAAAGTTGATCCGGATTGGCCTAGGGATATATCTGATTTTGGTAGGTATTTTATCGCTTCTTGGAACTTTATTATAAAGAAAAATTTGCGATGAAAATTAGGAATCATTTTTATAGTTAAAACTTCTGCCCGACGCTCAAAACTTTTAGCATAAAGAAAAATAGCAAAATTTTTAAAAAATTCTAAAAAATTTCATCCAAAGTTCTAATTTATTCCCAAATTACCTCCTTTTCTCCTCGAAAAACACAAAATTTATATACTAAGGGTGCCTGTGAAGACCGTTCACCACGTCGATAAAGCCCTTAGTTCACGCTCTTCAGTGATTTTCACGTCGAAAATCCAGAATTAAGCAAAAAAAGATCAAAAAATAAAAGATTATAAGATTATACTGAATCAAAAAAAGAGGAAGAAAAGAACAAAATTTCGCTAAAAGTTTTAAGCGGAAACCAAAAAAATAAAACTCCCAAAAGTTTAGTTTTGTGCACTAAGGGCATGTATGAAAAGCAAGTGCACAAAACCCATGAACTCACCCAAAAATAGAAGAAATAAAGAAAACAAAAAGAGGAAAGAAAAAGGAGGCAAAATGAAAACAAAAAACATTTATCAATTCCCTTTGGATAAAAAAGACCTGATTCGAATAGATACTTCCTCTCCTGCTCATAAAGGAAAGCTTTCAAATGCAGTTGACTTTTTATGCAAGGAAGGAACAGAGGTTCATGTAGCTTTTGATGGGGAAGTTGTTGAGTTTATTGACAAAAAAACAGAAACAACAAAAGACATGAATGATGCAGGTAATTTCATATTAATCAAACATAAAAATGATGAGTTCTCTCACTATGCTCACTTAAGCAAAATCGCAGTTAAAATAGGACAGAAAATAAAAAAAGGTGATTTAATAGGATATAGTGGAAATACTGGCTTTTCTTTTGGTCCTCACTTACATTTTTCAGTTATTAGATTCAATAGTAAATCAAAAGGAGATTTTGAAAGTTTAGAAATCAGGTGGAAAAAATGAACGACCAACCAAAACCCCTAGCAGCAATCTACATCCGTGTAAGCACAGAAGATCAAGCTAAACATGGAACTTCTCTTGCAGCGCAAGAAGCAGCCCTAATCAATTACTCTAACGCTCTTGGTTATGAAACCTTCAAAATTTATAGGGATGAAGGCAAATCTGGAAAAGACCTTACTCATAGGCCCGAGATGCAGCAGATGTTAAGGGATGCAGAAGTTAAGAAATTTTCAGCTATCTTTATCTACAAGCTAGATAGATTCTCAAGAAGCTTGATGGACCTAGTCACAACCATTGACCAATTAAAAGAATGGGGAATTGACTTTGTTTCTATGCAAGACAAAATTGAAACAACAAGTGCTTCAGGCAAATTAATGTTTCACATTATAAGCGCGTTCGCTGAATTTGAAAGAAATGTAACAAGTGAAAGAACAAAGTTCACCATGAATAAGAAGTTTAGTGATGGCAATCTTATAACCCGAGCGCCACTAGGATACACAATTGTCAACAAATCTCTTGTTCCAACAAACAAATCCTATATTGTCCAGGAAATTTATCAAACTTTTCTCAATTCAGACATTTCACTGACTCAACTCTCAAAAAAACATGGCCTTTCTGTTAATGGTCTAAAGAAAGTTTTATCAAATGTCACCTATCTTGGCAAAGTTAAATTCAGTGGTCAAGTTGCTCAAGGCAAGCACCAGCCCCTGCTTTCCCAAGAACTTTTTGACAAAGTGCAAGAAAAATTAAGGGGTTGATTTGTGAATGAGTTTTCCTTAGAATTCCGTTTCATCTCTCAAATCAGAAATCTCAAAAGCAGGCGTTTCATAAGGATGATTCTTTTTCAGGGCAGCTAGGACTTCTTTGACCTTGGATCTTTCACAAATCATTTCAATCTTTTCTTCTTCGACTTCTTCTAGCTGGTGGCACTTTCCGATAAAAGGATGGGCTTTCTCATTTGGCCTGAATCTACCCATGCCCCTGGATGAGAAACTGCAGTGATCGTAATTTCCGAGCTTTCCAGCGCCCGCTTCTCCAAGTGCTTTTCTCAGGTTAGATGCATGACTCACTGGAACATAGACAAGAATTTTAACAAGATTTTTCATGTTTTCCATAATGTTTAGAGTCTTAGGAATATAAAAGAGTTTCTATAAAAGAAAAAACTAACTCGTTCGAACATAACCTATTTAAGCAAGTTTGCATATTCTTCTATATAAAAAGAGAAAAAATACCAAAATGAAAAAAACCAAATGGAAGAAATACTCCTTTAAGAAATATGATCCCAGCTTTCCAAAGTGGTTCTCTCATGAAAGAAATGAATTGAAAAGAGTTCTCAAAAAAGAAAAAATTGAGCACATAGGAAGCACCTCTGTTCTAGGACTTGGGGGCAAAGGCATAGTGGATATTGCGGTTTTCTCACCAAATAAACTAATAGAGCACGCAAAAAAGAAAATTTCTAGCCTAGGCTATGAAGAGTGGCCGGTTCCTAAAAAACTGAAGTTCTTCTCTTTTAAGAAAATCTATGGTCCAGAAACAAGTCCAGACAAGATATTTCATATTCATATAACCTCTGATAAAAAAATATTTGAAAAAATGCTGATTTTCAGAGATTATTTAAACGAATATCCAAATATTTCAGAGAAATATGCCGGGCTTAAGAAAAAAGCATCCAAGATATGCAAGGGAAATGGAAAAGTATATGTAAAATTAAAGAATCCATTCATAAAGTCCACAATAAAGAAAGCTGAAAAAGAGAAAAATATAGTAAAAAAATGAAACTTCAAGTTTTAGATATAATTAAGATAACAAAACCAACCCTTTCTCATAATCCTGGTTTTGGCATGAATGCCTTAACAGGAAGGTTCAGAAAGCAGAGAATCTTAGAACAAGCAACAACCCCCGAAGACAAAAGGCTTCTTGAAAAACTTAAAATAAAGAAAAAAGACAAAGTTCTCTCCATAGCCACCTACTATGCTTCTTGGGCCTCAAAAATAAAACAAGCAGGAGCACGAGTATCATATAGTGATATTTCCAAGTCAATGGTCCAGTATGCCAAGACAAAGGTTAAAACAAAATTCTTTGAATATATTCAGTCAAACTACGAATACATTTCCAAAGAACCATCGGTTTATGATTGGACTTTTACCTTTGAAGCATGTGGTGGAGAGCAGGGTTTACCAGTAGCTTATCTTAGATCCTTGTTAAATAATAAAGGCGGAATCCTTGTCTATTATGACCGAAAAGGAAAATACCGGATTAAAACTGGGAGCAAACATAGGACTTATCCAAATATCGTTAAAACCCTTGCGAAAATATACTGCACAAAGTATATTATCAAAAAAATATCTTTTGAAGGATATCCCAAAGGAAAAGCCCCTGCGAAGGTTCCGCATATGGTGTTTTGGATTTTCACAAATAAGGAAGCGAGGAACAAGGCCTCTCTCGATATCAGAATAATAGACTTGATTTCAAATAAACGGACGATAGATTTAGAAAAAGAATCAAAGATGCTTGGAATTGATAAACAAGGATTAAAGGATTCTTTAAAAAGAATTTCACAGTTATCAAATATTGTAAAAAAAGAATTTGTTAAGTTTATTGAGGTAAGAAATTAAAAATACTCTTTGAAATGTTCTTTTATCTCATCAAAACTCTGCTCTGAAAGGTTAAAGTCCCGCTGGATTTGCTTTTTATCCAATTCCTCAAGAAGTACAAAAAATTCATCTTCTCCAATGGGATTAAGATCAAATTCTTTACAGACTTCTTTAATTTCGTTTATAACCTGGTCTGCATCTTCTTTTTCATGAACAACTTTTTCAGCTTCAAAATAATTTAATCCCGTTGTCCTAACGAGAGCAAATTCAATATCCTTGTGCATGAAGATGTAGGATTTTGTAGCAATTGTAACGCCCTTGCTCCATTCAAGCAGTTTTAAAAGTTCAACAGCCTTGCTAAAATCCTCTGACTTAATTGGAATAAGAATTTCCTTACGGCCCTCACAACCTTTTAGATGGCCATACTTTAATACGATCTCAGGCTTCTTGTTTGTAATCCTGATTCTCAAATCAACTAGCTCATTCTTAACATGCTCTTTGTCTACATGCGGCAGAGCTCCTTTTCTCAGAAAAAGCATAGTAAACCGGTCTTTCTCTTCAACAAAACGAACTTCTTTATCTTTTCTAAATTTTTCAAGGGTCTCTTCAAAATTCTTAACTCTTCCACGAACTTCCACTTCAATCATAAAACCCCAAATGTATAGGGGTATTAAACTTTTTCGCTTTAATTACCAGAAACATTAATATATTAAAAAGCCCATAATTTTCATGCGGAAAAGTCTAAAAGAGTTGAGAAAAAGGAGGCAAGCATTTGAGAAACACTCCAAAGTTGGTGCTCTTTTCAGAGAATTCATTCTTGGGGGCCAGGACGGCCTAGTTAATGTTTTAGGAATAATTTTAGGAATGGCTATTGCAACAAAAGACGCAAGAATAGTTATAATTGCTGGTTTGGCCGCCGCATTTGCAGAGTCTTTTTCAATGGCAGCAGTTGCTTTCACATCAAGCAGGGCAGAAGCTGACTTCTATAAAAGCCAGGAACAAAAAGAAGAGTATGAAATTAAGAACTGTCCCGATATGGAACGAGATGAAGTTTATGAGATATACAAGAAAAAAGGTTTCAAAGGGAAGCTTTTGAATGACATAATCAACCATATAACTTCAAACAAAAAGATATGGCGGGATATCATGATGCATGAAGAACTTGGCCTCTCTCATGAATTCATAAGTCCTATGAAGAGCATGTTTGTTGTACTAATTGCGACAATAGTAGGGTCTTTTCTTCCGTTAATTCCCTTCTTCTTCCTTCCAATTATTCCGGCCATAATCCTCTCTCTAATTATTTCAGCAATCGCCCTTTTTGTAACAGGGGCAATAGAAGGTAAATTTACAGTTGGTCACTGGTTCAAGAAAGGAATTCAATTGATGCTTATCGGAATGTTCGCTGCCCTAATCGGTTTCATAATCGGAGAACTCTTGCATATTTAAGTATAAGATATATTTCTTTATGCCATAATCTTTAAAAGTTAATGAGTTGTTTAAAAAAATGCAAAAACCATTTAATCCTCTCGAACTTGCCAGAGAAACTGAAAAAAGATTTATTAATGGAAATAAAAGAAAGTATTATTCTTTCCGAGTAGAGCCTTTCTATGGGCAGATGGCAACAGCCCGAGGACCCGGATGTGATTTAAGATGTGTTTTTTGTTGGACAGACCCCTCAAAAGAGATGGATGTTGTTGCCGGAAATGGTGGAAAGTTTGGAAAATCTTATTCTCCAAGAGAGGTCTATGACGAGATAGTTAGGGTTTCTTCTAATGAGCATGGAAGAGGAATAATGACCGAAGGAGTAAGGGTATCGGGATTTGAGCCAACACTTGGTAGACAGCATTTATTAGAATTGATTGACATCTTTAGGCAAGATGGTGATAATTTTCATTGGTTTCTTTTGGAGACGAATGGAATCCTTTTAGGCGCAGATGAAAGTTATGTGCGCGATTTAAGTAAATTTGGAGATTATCTGCAGGTCAGGCTATCTATGAAGGCAGGAACTCCGGAAGCATTCGAGAAAAAAACAGGAGCAAAAGCAGAGTTCTTTGAACTTCCTTGGCAAGCACTCCACTATCTCCGGAAGTATGGCATAAATCATAGAATAGCGGCCATGTCTAAAGACCCTTCATTTACGTCTCAAGAAGAGAGAAGGTGTTTATTTCAAAGATTAGCACAGTATCATAAAACAGGCAATGAAAAGATCGAGGAGGAATTGCTCTCTGAAGAATTTAATCCGCATCCTATTGATCCAAGGGAAAGAGCGCTTGCAGGCATTCTAGCTCTAAAACGAAGTATGCTTGTAGGAAAAAGATTAGAGCGGCACTATCCAGAATTATTTGATCTAGAAGAAGAGGCACTAACTCTGTTTGGCTTAACAAGATCCCGGATGGTTGCTGCGGGTTTGGATATAGCAGATATTGGAAAAGCAAGATACGTTGATGACCGAACAGAATTGCTTAGATTAAGCAGGGCTCATGGAATAAGCTTAGAAAGATTTATTGGGGGAACTATTTTTAAAACCGAACCAGTTCAAGGTACGTGTAGAGTCGGTTGTATAAAAAGACCATGGCATGGTGCAGCAGAAAGCGATATGGATAAAATGTTAGATTGATTCTAAAGATAAATCCTGCTTTAAGCAAAAGCAACTAATCCCGTTAAGATAGCTGCAAAAGCAACCCATAGAAGATAAGGCAATAGCATCCAGGCCGCAGCCTTGCTAATTCTCCAGGATAAAATCATCATGAAAATAATTGAAATCTCCATCGCAATTATTTCAATGAAAGCAAACAATGGATTTCTTAGGGCAAAGAATAACAAGCTCCACAATACATTGAATATAAGGTTGAATCCATAAATCCAGGCAATTCTTGGTTTATCATCCTCTTCAGCTTTTGTCCACGTAAGATACAGGGCTAGAGCAATCAGTACGAACAAGATCGTCCAAGCAATTGGGAAGACAAAGTTTGGCGGTGTTATGCTTGGTTTTATCTGTTGATACCACGCAGACCCTGTTCCTTGACTTGTGAATACGCTTCCAAGATAAGCCACAAAAATTACAATGATAAAAGACAGAAGAAATACTTTCCAGTTAAATTTTGATTTCTTTACAGGTTTTGCTTTTGCACTCTTATTTTTAATTATTTTCCTTTTCTTTGCCATTTTTATTATTTATTTTCTCTTTTTATTTCCGAACCAGGACCAGACCCAACCTATGAGCCATCCGCAGATGAACCCACATACAAAGGTCACTACTACCAATATCAAAGCATGGAACACATTAAATGTCAATACAGTCCAGGGTAATATCATGAAATGCATTGCTAGCATCCAGTCCATGAACGGCTTGGCAAGTCCTATTAAAATGCAGATTGCCCAGAGCAGATGTGCTGCTCCAAAGAAAATACCTATGGTCAAGCCAAGTTTAAGTTTATTATTCATTCTTTACCTCTTTTTGTATAATATGTATATTCTTTATTTCTTTTAAATGTGTTGTTAGCGGAGTTTAGGGTATAAAAAATAAATTAAAAATAAATAAAATTGATGAGTATTTACTCTTTCTTGAACAAGAAATAAATACTGTATAATGCAGCCACTCCAACCAGGATATATACTATTGCTGAAACAACAGAACCTATCCCAAATATCGCATCAACAAGGTTCCATTTAAAAATTCCGACCAAACCCCAGTTTAGACCGCCTATAATTATCAATATTAAAGCAATCCAATCTAAAGCATTTTTTGCCATTTTTTTACCTCCTTTTTTAGCTATTTGAGTAGGAATATCTCAAAAGCAGATAGTAAGATATACTTTCCATTTCTTTTAAACCTTTCTTTTTTATATATGAAATTATCATCCATTAAGTTTATAAGCCACGAAAAGATAAAAAAAGCATAAGAATAGTTGAGCAGACGAATTCTTAATAACAAGAAAATGTATAAGGAGGATTTAAAATGCCATACGGCAACAAACGATTTGGTGGTTCTAGCAGAGGCGGATTCAGAGGCGGCGGATTCAAGAGAGATTTTGGTCCAAGAGAAATGACTAAGATTAAGTGCTCTGAATGCGGCAAAGAAGACGAAGTTCCTTTCAAACCAAGAGAAGGCACGCCAGTTTATTGCAAAGACTGCTTTTTCAAGAAGAAAGGGATAACACCACGAAAGAAAGAAGATTCTGAAGAATCAGAAGAAAAAGAAGCCAGTAATTCTGAGGAATCAGAAGATTCAGATGATTCAGAAGAAGAATCAGAAGACGAAGCAACTGAATAAATCTGATATAAAACCAATTATTTTTTTTATTTTTATTTTTTTTATGAATTCTATACCCTCTATGAAAAGGATTAAATATCTCAATGCCCTAACTGAATTATGTTAAAGGAGAAGATTGACGCATTGTATACTTCAAAGCAGGAATCTAGGGATAAGCTGGCTTTCTATATAAGTGATGCGGGCAAGTGCCCTCGGGCAATTTGGTTTGCGATGAAAAAATACCCGAAGAAAGAAGTCGATGCTCGAACAATGAGAATATTTGAGCATGGAAATCACACGCATATGCGCATCATGGCTGCCCTGTATTCCCTGGGCATGGTTACTGCGTCTGAGATAGGTATTCCGGATAATCAGGTGATTCATGGAAGAGCAGATGCAATAGTCAATATTGATGGAGAGCTCTATGTTCTGGAGATTAAGAGCGTTAATTCAATGAGGTTCCGAAAAGGAGAGGCTGACCCAGACCATATAAAACAACTTCAGCTATACCTATACTTTTTTAATATAAAAAAGGGAATTCTCTTATATGAAAATAAGGACAACCAGGAAATAAAAGAATTTATTCTAGATTACAACGAGCCCCTTGTAAAGAAACTATTTGCTGACTTTAATATCCTAAAAGACCAAGTCGAGAAGAGTCAAGTCCCTGAAATTCCCGAGGACCTGGAAGATTGGCGCTGTGAATACTGTTCTTATCTTGGAGCATGTGAAAAAATAGAAGAAAAAGAGCAAAAAGAAGGAGATGCTTGAGAAAGAGCAAGAATGAAAAGGAATCACTCACCGATGATTAATCACATTTATATACCGGGGTTCTTATCAGTTTAAGTTTTAGAAATTTTTCAGTTTTGAGTAGAAATCTACTCAAAAAGAGGTTATTGAACTAGGATTAAAATGACCAAATACATATTTGTTATAGGGGGGGTGATTTCAGGGGTTGGTAAGGGCGTTGCCGCTGCCTCTATAGGCAAGATTCTTCAGAACTATGGCTACGATGTTACAGCAGTTAAGATAGATCCTTATGTAAATTGTGATGCTGGAACCCTAAGGCCTACTGAACACGGAGAGGTCTGGGTGACCGAAGATGGCGGCGAGACAGATCAAGACCTTGGGAATTATGAAAGATTTCTTGGAATAAATATCCCAAAAAGAAACAATATTACCACCGGGCAAATATACAAAGAAATTATAGACAAGGAGAGGTCTGGGAAATTTCTAGGCCAGACTGTTCAATTTATTCCCCATGTAATCGAAGAAATCAAATCAAGGATTGTTGAGTCCTCTGAAGATCATGAAATCTCCTTAGTTGAAATTGGCGGAACAGTTGGAGATTATGAGAATATTCCTTTTTTACTAGCGGCAAAAAAACTTGAAAGAGAGCTCGGGAAAGATAATGTTGCCTATGTCCTTGTTTCCTATCTCCCTGTTCCTTTAAACATAAAAGAAGCTAAGACAAAACCAACACAGCAGGCAATACGGTTGTTATATGAATCAGGTATATTCCCAGATTTTATCCTTTGTAGAGCAATAGAGCCTTTAGATGATGTAAGGAAGGGCAAAATTGCTTCCTACATAAATCTGGATAAAGATAACATAATTTCTGCTCCAGATGTTCTTCATTTATATCAGATTCCAATCAACTTAGAAAAAGAGCAGATTGGTCAGAAAATTCTTAAGAAATTAAAATTAGAAGAGAAGAAGAAGCCAGATTGGACAAAGTGGGGGGGATTATTAAAGAACATGATTAATCCTGGCACCGAAGTCGATATAGCTATAGTCGGAAAGTACCTTAAGATAGGAGATTATAGTCTTGAAGATTCTTATATCTCTATAAAAGAGAGTTTACGGCATGCTGCTGCGATGTTAGGGCTTAAAGTAAATATTTTTTGGATAGATGCAAATGAGTTTGAGCAAGAATCCTCAAAAATTGAGATGCTAAAGGATTTTGATGGATTGATTGTTCCAGGGGGGTTTGGAGCGTCAGGGGTAGAAGGAAAGCTTCTCGCAATAAAATATTGTAGAGAGCATAAAATTCCTTACTTAGGCCTATGTTATGGTTTGCATCTAGCTGTTGTTGAATTTGCAAGGAACGTATGTAATCAGAAGGCCAATACGACCGAAAATGAACCCGAGACCGAGTGTCCGGTGATAGATGTTTTGCCCTGGCAAAAAGAAATTCTCGAAAAAAATCACTACGGGGCAACAATGCGTCTTGGTGCATACGCCGCAAATCTTGAACCCGGAACAATAATTCACGGACTTTATGAAAAATTTAATCATCATGATAAAGATAATAAGATAAAAAAGAATATAGGAAAGACCCCCGAACCATATATCTTTGAGAGACATAGGCACAGGTATGAGGTTAATCCAGATTATCACGAAACACTCCAGAAGCAGGGGATTGTTTTTTCCGGTTATCATCTCTCCGATGATAACATAAAGTTAGTAGAGTTTATCGAACTTTCAAGAGAAAAGCACCCTTTCTTTGTTGCCACTCAAGCACATCCGGAATTTAAGAGCAGATTCGAGCAACCGTCTCCTATTTTTTTAGGATTTTTGCAGGCAAGTTCAGCAAATTCAAAATAGATAACAATCAAAAATTCAAACCTTAAGGGGGGTTTAAATGAGCATAAAAAAAGAAATAAAAGAATTCGAACTCACTCTAAAGACAATTCTCTCTAAGAAAATATTTTTTCATGAGAAGTATAAATTATTTGATTTCAAGAGAAAAGAACAGGAATACTATCAAAAAGAGATAAATTCCGGAATTAAGAGGATAAAAGAGATGCTTGAGACCCTGTCAAATTATGGAAAAGAGACTCTCTTCACAGAGAAGATAAAGAATCTTCTTTCAAATCTGGAGAATCTAAAAGATATTAATAAGATAAATCAGAAATCTCTAGAAGGGGCTATTTTGGGTCTAGATAAATTATCCGAACTTCTTGAGGTTATTCCCGAAGCAAAAGAGGAAAGAATTGACCGAAAAGAGACTATTGAGCTTCCAAAGATTCCGAAAGAGATTTATGAGGAGATTAAGGCAAATTTTGAGGAGCTCTTGACTTGCTTTAATAATAAGTGCTATAGGAGTTCCCTGATTCTATGCGGCAAAATTCTCGAAATTGCTATGCATAGGAAATATTTTGAAGAAACAGGAAAGGACCTGCTTGAAAAAAGCCCGGATATTGGCCTAGGAAACTTATTAGCTAAAATGAGAGAAAAAAACATAATTTTTGATCCGGGAATCCCTCAGCAGATACACCTAATTAATCAGCTCAGAGTATACTCGGTTCATAAAAAGATAGAAAGTTTTCAACCTTCTAAAGAACAAGCCCAGGCAACGATTCTCTATACCACAGATATTCTAAAAAAGCTCTTCAAATAGTGCCTAAAAACTTCCCCCAATGCTTAAAAAAGCGCCATAAAGTGTTATCACTTGGCATTAGAAACCTTTTTAAAACTTCAAAAGTTTAGATTTTATGGATAACACCCTAACTTTGCAAGGCTTCACCAATCTGGACCCTTCAGAGATTGAAAGGCTAGAGGAGCTTATAGCGAAGAATTTAAAGAAGATAAACCTTAGGTCAGAATACACTAACTTGAGAATTGAGCTTAAACAGCACAAGCATTCAAAAGAAATCAACCATGAAATAAGTGCTATTTTGTTCTTAAAAAAGAACAGAATAAATGCAGAAACAAGCGATAAAAACATATATAAAGCTCTCCAAAATGTATTTGATAAACTGTTAGCAGAAATCGAGCATAAAAATAAAAAAACGCATGATTACTAAATCAGGCGTATAAACATATAAAAAACGCAATTCAAAAAAAATGAAAATCAGAAATAAAGGCATAGGTCTTTCACAATACTTTAAGGAGCTTAAGCCTGGAGACAAAATTGCCCTAGTTCGGAATGCCTCCGTATCTGGGACATTCCCTAAACAATTTAGCGGAAGAACTGGAATGGTGGTAAGAAAGCTGAACAGAACCTATGAAGTCAAGTTTTTAAATGGTAAATTCTATAAACATCTCATAATTAAAGCGATACATCTTAAAAGGATAAAATAAGAAAATGTCAATCAAAGAAATGAAACCAATAAGCATGGCAGAAGCGAGAGAAATCTTGAAAGGAAATGACTCGGAGAGAGCCAAAATAGCCGATGCTTTCTTCAAGAAATTTACAAAACTTTCAGCAGATGAAGCAAAAAAAATGTTTGATTCAATTAAAAAATTAAATCTGGACAAGTTAAAAGACGAAGACATTGTCAAGATAATAGATTTTATGCCAGAAGATGCAGAGAACCTTAGGAAAATTTTTACCGGTTCTGACATAACTCTTGAACAAGATGAAATTACAAAAATACTTGAAATTGCAAAGGAATAAAGAAAATGGAAAGTCGAGAAGAAAAAGCCATAATATTAGATTTTTTACCCAACGGGTATCCGATGGAGCCCCGTCGTTTGCCGATAGCTCAAGCTATTGGGTTAAATCACTTCACTCTGTTGGAGCTTGTTCCAAAACGTGGAACACAGTTGCAGCTTAGGGAAGAAGTATATATTGGGGAGGGTAAGAGAGACAAGATAGAGTTCATCAGGGGCAGACTTTTCAAGCAGAAGATGACCGAGACTGCCAAACTACAACTTCAAGATTTTGTCAGCAAGGCAGTTGACCAGAAAGAAGATCAATTTATAAGCTTCTTTAACAATGCCGGAGCAGTCAGCACAAGGCTTCATCAACTCGAGCTCTTGCCGGGACTAGGCAAAAAGCACACCCAAGCGATACTTGAAGAGAGAGAGAAAGAAAAATTCAAGAACTTCGAAGATATAAAGAAAAGAATTAAAAACATACCCGACCCTAAAAAAATAATCGAGAAAAGGCTTATAGAAGAACTCACTGAGGAAGTGAGGCACAAGCTTTTTGTAGCATAAAAATATAAAATAAAATGGACCCAAGAAAACAAGATCAAAGAGAAGAGTCATTATTCAGGCTCATGGGAACAGATATTCCCGGGGAATTGTCTGTTTATGCTGGTTTGACAAGGATTAAGGGTATTTCCTGGAGTCTGTCAAACGCAATATGCAAGCTTTTAGGAATTCCAAAGAACAAGAAGATATTAACCCTAAATGAAAAAGAAACAGAGAGCATAGCAGAGATTCTCAAATCAAATAAGTTTCCTTCTTTCTTATTAAATAGAAAAAAAGATCCAGAATCAGGTCAAGATAGGCATTTGATTATGACTGAGCTTGATCTCCAAAGAGAATTTGATATAAGAAAGATGAAAAAAATTAAATCATACAAAGGAATCAGGCATTCTCAAGGACAGCCAGTAAGGGGCCAAAGAACAAGAAGCCACTTTAGGGCAAAAGGTCCATCTGTTGGAGTAAAGAGAGTAAAGGTTTCTGCAAAGAAATAAGATGAGAAAACAACGTAAAAAATACAGCAGGCCAAGAAATCTTTTTGATGTATCTAGAATAAGTTCAGACAAGGAAATAGTAAAAAAATATGCCCTAAAGAACAAAAGCGAGATATGGAAAGCAGATGCCGAAATTGGTAGGATCAGGACCGAAGCAAAAAAATTGATTATCAATCCAGAGAAACAGGATATCTTCTTCAAAAAGCTTGAAGAAATGGGCCTAATAAAGAGCAAGGATGCGGCCATAGATGCAGTTTTATCTTTAACAAAAGAAAATCTCTTAGATAGAAGACTCCAGACCATTGTTTTTAAGCTTAAATTAGCAAAAACAATAAAAGAAGCAAGACAGATTATAGGGCACAAAAAGATTATTGTCGGAGATCATCTTGTCACAATCCCCTCATATATAGTAAAAGTAAGTGAAGAAACCAAAATCAAGCTCGCAAAAAAAGAGAAGACTAAGAAAGAAGAGAAAGAAGAAAAACGCGAAGAGGTAGAGAATATAAGTGATGCTGAAGAAAGTAATTCGGAGGAAGTAAAAAATGAGTGAAAAGAAATTTGAAAATGTCGGAATAGTTTATATTAAAGCTACTTACAATAACACGCACGTACATATAACCGATATGGCGGGCAATACAATCGCCATATTTTCAGGGGGAGAAGTTACAAAGCACGATCGATTAAAAGCAAATCCCACTGTTGCAATGTTCGTAGCGAAGAAAGCAGCAGAAAAAGCAAAAGACTTGGGAATCAGGGCTGTTTTTGTCAGAGTTAAGGGCAAGGGCGGAATTTTGTCCCCAACACCCGGTCCAGGAGCAAATGCCGCAATAAAATCACTAGGCAGAGAAGGAATAAAGATATTGAACATAACAGACACAACCCCGACACCAAGGGGAGGTCCAAAGCCAAAAGGTGGAAAGCGCGGGAGAAGAGTTTAAAAGTCTAAAATAAATTATTATAATAATATCAAATGGTCAAAATAGAAAAATTGAAAGAAGGCAAGGAAAAGATAATCTTCTTGATGAAGGATACAAATTATTCATTCGTAAATGCGATAAGGCGAAGTGTATTTGAGATTCCCGTTCTTGCAATAGATGAAGTAGAATTTTTCAAGAATGATTCTGCCTTGTATGACGAGATTCTCGCTCATAGACTTGGTTTAGTTCCTTTGAAAGCAGGAAAAGATTTTACATCAAAGAGCGAATGTGGCTGCAAGGGCAAAGGGTGCTTGAAATGCACCGCATCATGCAAATTAAAGGCAAAAGGCCCATGCACGGTTTATTCTGGAGACATTAAAACAAAAGGATTTGAGCTAGTTCATTCAGAGATGCCTCTTGTAATTCTTGCAAAAGATCAGGAATTGGAGTTTACAGCAGATGCAATTCTTGGAAGGGCAGTAGAGCATACAAAATTTTCTCCGGGAATGATTTGGTTTAATGCTTACCCCGTCATAAACTTGACAAAAGAAACCGAGTTATACACTAATCTCGCAACATTGTGTCCTAAGAAAGCAATCCTAATAAAAGGAAATAAGATTGAGATAGACCCCTTGAAATGTGATTTGTGTGAAGCCTGCATAGAAGAGTGCAATAAAAATGATAAAAAACCAGTGGATATAAAATATTCAGAAAAAGATTTCATAGTCCATATTGAAAGTTTCGGGCAGCTCGATGCAAAAGATATTTTTACAGAAGCAATAAATGCTTTGAATGCAAATTTGAAAGAACTAGCAAAAGAATTAAAGTGATTTTTTGAATACGTCCTATTTTCTAAACAAAACTTTTATAATCCTATTATCTATCATGATTTTATGCGGGAGTGCCGGAGTGGTCAAACGGGCATGGCTAAGGACCATGTGGCTTAGTGCCTGCGTAGGTTCGACCCCTACTTCCCGCATGCTATTTTTTCTTTAGTAATTTTTTCATATAATTCCCAATCATAAGCTTTAAAAACGCTCAAAATCTTAATTTTTATTAATAGGTGTTAAAGATGATAGCTAAAAAAACAATAAAGATAAGTAAGACAAAAATAGCCAAGCAAGTAGAGAGAAAGACAAATCCGGGCCTAAGGGACGCTATCTTGTTATTCAAAAAGCAAAAGAATCCTTTTTGGCACTATGTAGCAAAGCTTTTAGTAAGGCCAAAAAGAAAATCCATCGTCGTAAATCTAGAGAAAATAAATAAATTAAGCAAGCAGAATTCAATAGTCCTTGTTGCAGGAAAAGTTCTTGGGGAAGGAAATTTAGAGAAGAAATTGCAGATATACGCATTCAGGGCGTCTGATCAAGCAATAAAAAAGATAAAAGAATCAGGTTCATCCTACCTTGCAATAGAAGAACTTCTGCAGAAGAATCCAGATGCAAAGGATATCAAACTTATAATTTAGGATTATTCTCAATCAATAAAAAATGGCAAACGAAATTATCATTGATGCGCAGGGTGCAGTAGTAGGCCGGCTTGCTAGTTTTGCAGCAAAGAAAGCACTGCAAGGAAACAAGATCATAGTTGTTAATGCAGAAAAAGCAAGGATTATCGGAAGAAAGAGCGTTATCCTAGATGATTATATTAAAAAAAGAGCTCTTGGAAAAGGTGTTCAAAAAGGTCCCCACTTTCCTTATAGGTCGGACATGATCCTAAGAAGAATGATTCGAGGTATGTTGCCATGGAAGAGAACAACGGGCAGAGAGAAGTTCAGAGAGATAAAATGTTTTATAAGCATCCCAGTCGAATATCAGAATAAGATGAAAGATGCAGTAAAGTTTGAGATAAAAAATGCTTTAAACTATCTTACGCTTGAAGAGCTATCAAAATTAATAAGATATAACGGGTAAAGGTATAATTAAATAAAATCAACTTTATAATAAATTAAAAACAAAATAAGGATTTTGGTGCCTAAGCACAAAGCATTGCAAAATCCAGTTACATAAAAACAATATATTAACATGTCAAAAAAAACATCAAAGTTCATAGATAAAAAACAGAAGATTATCACCCTCTCCGGAAAAAGAAAAACCGCGATTGCTAAGGCAACAATTCAGGAAGGCGATGGAAAAATAACCATAAACAAAAAACTTATCACCTCCTTTAATTCATTTCAACAGCTTTCATTGAGAGAGCCCTTGGTTCTTGCCGAAGAAATTCTCGGAGATTCCTTGAAATCAGTCAAAATAGAGGTAATTGTTCATGGCGGCGGTTCTGAGAGTCAGATTGAGGCAGCAAGATTAGCTTTGGCTAGAGCCTTAGTCGCATGGTTCAAGGAAGCCAGTCTGAAAAACAAGTTCTTGAAATATGATAGGATGTTGCTTGTTGCAGATACTCGAAGAAAAGAGATGCGAAAGCCAAACGATTCCAAAGCACGAGCAGCTAGACAGAAATCATATAGGTAAGATTCTTTTGAGTTAAATTTATATTTCTCAATTATCTTTATTTTCTATGAAACCAAGGATAATTCATTCTTCAGATGTAAATGAAAAAGATTTAGGAAGAAAGAAGGTCAGAGATATTATCAACCAAAAAGACTGGCCATTCAGTATAGCGATTGTCAAGAAAACAGATAAGACAAAAATAGGATATGATAAAGAAAGCAACCTTGTTTACTATGTCCTTAAAGGAAAGGGTACAAGCATAATTAATGGGCATAAATATAATGTCAAAGAAGGAGATTTTATTATTTCTCCAAAAGGAACAAAATACAAGAATTCTAAAGGCCTGACCTTGTTAGCAATTTCTTATCCAAGATTTGACCGAAAGAAAAGAGTATATGTAGATTAATCAAGAACCTTTGTTTCATCAAACTTGGGATCAAATGCGGGTACGTTAACTATGATGGCCTTGAAATTCATACTCCGTATTTTCAGATATGAAAACAACATCTCCTTTTTCAGCGACTATATCCCTATCTCCGTTTTTAATCTTCATCTTTCCTTTTAAAAGGTAATAGACTCGGTCGTTGTTCTTGCCCCGGGTTATTTCATGATGTTTCTTAGCATGCCCCTCAACCAAGCTTACATTCGGGGACAATTCTTTTGTCAGGAGATTATATACAGAATAATTTTTGGCGACCTGTCTTTTTATTGCCTCTTTATTCTTGATTAATTTTATCATCTGTCAAAAGAAGATTTAAACTTATAAATTTATTCATATCTCAGTGCATCAACTGGCTTTAGTTTAGATGCCTGAAGGGCCGGTAAGGCTCCTGAAGCGCATCCTACGCCGAATGAGAACACTAAGGCCCCAACAATGAGATACCAGGGGAAGTAAGCTTTCAAGAGATTAGTTCCCAGTGCCTGTCCTGCGAAGAATGAAGCACCTAGACCGAGTAAAACTCCTAGAACGACCCCAATTACTCCTCCAATTAGGCCAAGTACGCCCGATTCAATCAAAAATAAAGTCAAAATATTTGCGTTTCTGGCACCGACCGCTTTCATAATTCCTATCTCCCTAGTCCTCTCTAAAACCGCAGTATACATGGTATTCATTATACCAATCCCTCCGACAACCAAAGAGATAGCGGCAATGCCAATGAAAACGGCCTGAATAATCCCAAATATGCTATTGAAGCTCTGCAATAACTGTTCAGAAGTCTGGACTCTGAAATCCTCTTCACCTTCTTTTAATCCTCGGTCTTTTCTTAATCTTGTTTTGATTTCTTCGGCGACTTTGTTGACATCTTCCCCCTCTTTTATTTGAATAGTGAGCATATCATATTGGTTGTTTATTCCCAATATCTCTTGAGCAGTTTCCAAGGGCAAAATGACTGTGCCATCGTCATAGGGATTTCCTATTTTTTCCAGAATTCCGACAATAATTACCTCGGTTTGATTCTTCCCAATCTTTATTTTATCTCCAACTTTAAGCGGTCTTTTAAAATCTTTTAAATTTGCAAGCCCCACACCAATAACGGCCTTGTATTTATCGCCCTGCTTTAAATTTCTTCCAACAGCTATTTTATAGTTTTGCGCTTCATCTATTAGGTCTTGAGTTTCAAAAGAAAAACCAGTGACATACTGATATGTCAAGACATCACCATTTTTCACTTGATCGATTTTGAAAATAGCGCCTCCCACTCTTTTAACCCCATTAACGCCTTGAATAATTTTTATATCATGATCCGTCAGTTTAGAAGTTCCAGAACTTGTTCCAGGAGCTCCCATCGCAACAGCCCCTGGCTGGATGAATATTTTATCCTTTCCAAGCTGCGAGAACTGTTGGGTTACAGCGACCTGCAATCCCTGCCCAATTGATATAAGGGCAACAACGGCGGCAATTCCTATGAATATACCGAGCATGGTGAGCCAGCTCCTCATTCTCCTCCTTTTTATATTCTTAAATCCTAATTTGAAATAATCTAGAATCATTTTATCCTTGTTGTAGCAACTTTTTCTTCTTATTTTTTCTTCTCACTATGAAGAAAACAATAACTGCAATTATAACAAGGATAATTATCACCCAGAGCCAAGGGAACGTTGGAATCAGACCGAGTCTTTGGGCTTCCTGAACGCTATGCGCTTGGACATTTAGGGTCTTAACTTCGGAATATTTTTTATTATTTGAATCTCTGTACTCTAAGCTGACTTGGATAAAGGTATTTTTTTGTTTTGGGACAATTGTGAACTCAATAGAGCCATAATCATCTGATTCGATGGTCCCGATATAGCCTGAATTTGACGTCTCTATAGTATACTCTCCGGGCAAGAGTTTTGCCTCAACAAAACTGACTTTTCCAAGCCCCTTATTTAGAACCTTGATATCGAGTTTGCTCGGCATGTTCATTATTAGAGTATCTTTGTCAACTGCAATGTCCAGGATTGGTTTTTCATAAATCTCAATTGATACAAAATCCTGCCTGCTGTACTCTTTTCCGAAAGTGTCAAAATAAGTTATCTGAACTGGAACTTTGTATACGCTGATTGTGGCACTTGATAAGGCAATCAAATTGAATTGCACATTCTGCGTGTCTCTATTGCTTAAAGAAGTAATTGCTTGTTCTGTAACGCTTTCTGGAGCAAAAGGCGAGTTGCTAAGGTCCAGTCTAACAGTTATCTCTCGTATTTCAGATCCGGCATTATTTTGTAGGGTCATTATTAGATTTATTCTTTCACCCGGGGCAACACTGCCGGGGTTGCTCTTGACATCGCTGATTTCTAGATAAACTTGGTTAGGGGCAATTTGAATATCAAAATCTTCAGAATATGAATTTCCATTTATTTTATAGTCGAGGGTGATTTCTTCTTTTCCAGCTTCTGCATCATCTTGAACATAAACATTATAACTTAGTGTTTTGGTCTCTCCTGCTTGCAAAGAGATAGTCTTTTCAGCAGCAGATCTAAGATCTAAGGGGTCGTTCACATCCAAGGTGAATTTGATATCGGTAAGATTCGTGTTTCCGTTATTAGAAACATAAAAATTTAGGGTGACTTGTTCACCAGAATGAATTGGAAAAGGATTTTGAGCGAAAGTGATATCTAGGGGAGTTGCCGAGGTAAATCCCAGAGCCAAGATACTGAATAAGGCAAATAAAAATACTGAAATTATTAATGTTTTGTTTTTCATTTTTGTAACTATTATATAATGACTTTCTTATCTTTTAAAGGTTTCTGTTGTGGCTAGCTGCGCCTGTACCCCTTATAAGCAGCCCCCGGACAAATGTCCGCAGTAATTACTGTCGCAGCAGTTTTTTCTAGTTTATTGAGCGTCATTTTATTTTTCCATCAACGATATGGATAATCTTCTTTGCGTGCTTTGCTACATGCATATCATGGGTGACCATAATAATGGTTTTTCCTTTTTTATTTAAATCCTTTAGCAGATTGATTATATCTTCACCAGTATGGCTATCTAAGTTTCCCGTAGGTTCGTCTGCCAAGATGACATCTGGATCATTAGCTAGTGCTCGGGCAATAGCGACTCTCTGCTGCTGTCCGCCAGAAAGTTCTCCGGGCTTGTGATCCACCCTATCACCCAAGCCCATTTGGGTCAAGAGTTCAACAGCTCTCTTTTCTCTTTGTTCTGCAGAAGTATCCTGGAACATCATGGGCAGCATCACATTTTCTTTAGCATTTAGTGTTCCTATTAAATTGAATTGTTGGAATATGAAACCAATCTTCTTTCCACGAATCTGAGCTAAATCAGATTCAGAAAGATGTGCAATATTCCTGTGCTCTAAAAAGATATCTCCTTCGTTTGGAATATCCAATACTCCAACAAGGTTCATCAGGGTTGATTTTCCCGAACCAGATGGCCCCATTATTGCGATGAAGTCCCCTTTATTTATGTTTAAAGATGCATGGCAGACTGCGCTGACTTTTTCTTCTCCAAGTTTATAAGTTTTGCAGACATTATTCAATGTCAATATTTTTTCGGTCATTTTTATTAATTCTCTTGTTATTAAACGAATCTTTAATTAAACTTTATCCCAGAACAAGGCTCTGAGGTACCAACACCTCTTTTATTTTAAGATTCCTCCTTTAAAAAACTTATCTATTCTAATCTTCTTGGTTTATTGTGTAGAATGGTCAATTAATATATCAAATTGCTGTTCTTTGTCAAGGGTTATGCAGCAAGCACATCCCTTATCATCAAAACTATTGCAATAAAAGTCATTGTTTTCCTTTGAATCCTTGGCAAAAATACTATATGTGCCCGGTTCTAGGATGATTTTATAGTATCCATTAATATCGTCTGCATTTGAAACAGCCATCTTGATTGGCCCAATGACTGGCCTATAGTAATTATTAATGACTTGATTGATATTTGTTTTTGGGAAAACAGCTATTTGTGTGATAATTCTGCTTTTAGTGCACATGCTTATATTAACCGGGGGCATGCAATTTCCTTCTTTCATATCAACATAGCCCTGGAGCAGGTACTGTATCTGGTCTGTTTTTTTGCAACAAACGCCCATCCCGCAGCCAAGGTCGACTTCAGCATAACCTGCCGAGCAGGAATCATGGCAGGAGTAGTTATTCAGTATGCAGGGGCTTTCTTCATTTATTTTCTTTAAAGAATTATTTGTAAAAGCAAATATAAGGATTATAATTGCGATAACTATCAAGAAAACAACTCCTGCCCAAATCCAAGACTTCTTTTTGTTATCCATTTTTATACTCTTTTATTAATGATAAATAATCGGATTCAAATCTTAAAAATCTTTACATTATGCAAAGGTTTAAAAACATACACTGAAAAAGATTATTATGATCATACCAATTCGTTGTCTATCCTGCGGTAAGCCAATAGCTCACCTCTGGGAAAAATACAAAGCAAAAGTAGCTAAGGGAGAAGATCCAAAGAAAGTTCTAGATGAGCTAGGTGTTCAGAGATACTGCTGCAGATCCATATTCCTTGGCCATGTTGACCTATTGGAGATGACAAGCAAGTTCAAGAAATTCTAGATATTATTTTTTATTTATGGTTTTGTATTTAGATTATACTCTAAGATTTTTTTAATAATAAGTTATCAAGAAAAAAACACGAAGACAACTTATATGTTTCCCAACAATAGCCAGTACAGCATATAACGCCAGGCGCTTAACTTCTGTGATCTGACGGGAACAGGTGTTTCCACCTAGCTATGGTCGTCTTCATTATCAAGTGGTTTTATTCATTTTTAAACCTTACGATTTGGAATAAAAAACTTTTTAAACCAGAGTTTTCTACTTATAGAATGGGTGGGACTAAAGGCAAAGAAAAAATTGCGGAACTCTGCGGGGCAGTAATGGGTGACGGATGGATTGAGGAAAGAGAAAGGGGATTTTTTATAGCGGGAGATCCTTCAGAAGATGGAGAATATTATGACCGGCATTTCTTAAAATTGATAAATGGAGTTTTAGGAATAAATGCAAAAACAAAAAATTTTCCATATTGGCGCGTTTATGGAATTGCGCTGTATAAAAAAGAATTAATCAGGAAATTGTTAGGTTTTGGGTTAACTAAAGGAAAAAAGGTTAAGTCTGCATACGTCCCAGAATGGATATTTAATTCAGATAAAAAAATTGCTTTCTCATTTCTTCGGGGCCTCTTTGATACAGATGGTTGTATTTTTTGTCAGAAAGATTATACTAAATATGCCGATGAATTTAACTCAAAATATCATACTAAAATTAGGATAAGAATAGGCTGTATTTCTTCAAAACTAATAGATCAGATATTTATTTTATGCAAAAAATATGGGTTTAAAGCAGTAAGAAGAACAGTTAAAAGAGGATTTAGTTATCATAGGAATCGTTGTGACACCCACATTTTAGAAATAAATGAAATTAAAAGCATCGGTAATTGGTTTGATAATCTTAAACCTTCAAACCCCAAGCATGTAACAAAATATTTAATATGGAAGAAATTTGGTTTTTGTCCTCCAAAAACCACCCTTAAACAAAGAAAGGATATACTTAAAAATACACTCAACCCCTATAAATTATACGCGGGAGTGTCGGAGCGGTCA
>Ga0268276_1000927_pt1 | contig 31533 bp, 49 predicted proteins | sample saktaG_4_FD_190145 | JGI IMG/M metagenome (GOLD analysis project Ga0268276, IMG submission 190145) | Saline water microbial communities from Sakinaw Lake, British Columbia, Canada - sak_2010_1_5_45m | ecosystem: Environmental > Aquatic > Non-marine Saline and Alkaline > Saline ...
GGTGACCGGATCACGATGGAGATAGAATTAATTACGCCGATAGCGATGGAGAAGGAATTGCGATTTGCGATTCGTGAAGGTGGTCGCACTGTCGGTGCTGGCGTCGTAACCGAAATCTTGGAGTAAGGAGTTTCACGTGCCTGGACAAAGAATAAGAATAAGTCTCAAAGCATATGATCACAATCTTTTGGATCAAAGTACCAGAAAGATTGTTGCTACTGCGAAATCAACCGGCGCTGTTGTTTCCGGCCCAATACCGTTACCGACAACGCGTACGGTATACACTGTTCTGAGATCGCCCCACGTGAATAAGAAGTCAAGAGAGCAGTTTCAGACAAAAATCCATAAGAGACTAGTGGATATCTTGAATTCAACCTCAAAGACGGTTGATGCTCTTATGAGATTGGATCTTCCTGCTGGTGTAGATATTGAGATAAAGGTATAACGGAAGAAGACCTATGTTAGGAATTATCGGAAAAAAAATTGGAATGAGTCAGGTTTTTGAACAGAACGGCACAATGGTGCCGGTGACTGTCGTTGAAGCTGGACCATGCCAGGTTGTACAGGTGAAAACACCTAAAAAAGACGGCTATTCTGCTGTGCAGTTGGGCTTTGAAAAGAAACCGGAGAAACGGATTAATAAACCGATGCTGGGACATTTCAAAGCAACAAGTACGGAGCCTTATCGTTTTCTGTCGGAAATCAAGGATTTTGAAGGTGATAATTCAAAACCTGGAGATATGATTACCGTTGATTTATTTAAAATCGGCGATACGGTAAAAGTGTCTGGTGTTACAAAAGGTAAAGGATTTCAGGGAGTTGTCAAACGCTACAATTTCAAAGGCGGCCCAAAAAGTCACGGTCAGAGCGACAGGCACCGGGCACCGGGATCTATTGGCGCTTCGGCCTATCCGTCCCGTGTTATTAAGGGGATGAAAATGGCCGGAAGAATGGGTGGTGACAATAAAACAGTCCGAGGACTTTCCATCGTCAAAATCGATACAGAGAATAATTTACTCTATATCAAAGGCGCTGTACCTGGAACAAGGAATAGTATTGTAACAATACGGAGGCAGGAACGGTGAGCGTAGAATTTACTATTTATAAAAAAGACGGGATGGAATCCGGCCAGAAACTGACATTCAAAGATGCAGCTTTTGATGTGGAACCCCATGATCATTCGATATTTCTCGCAGTAAAGACCGAAATGACCAATTCGCGTCAGGGAACCAGTTCAACCAAAACACGTGCGGAAGTAAGTGGCGGTGGCCGTAAACCCTGGAAGCAGAAGGGCCGTGGCGGCGCCCGTGCAGGTTCCAGTCGTAGTCCGGTCTGGGTTGGTGGTGGTCGTGCTTTCGGTCCCAAGCCGAAATACTATAACATGAAAATCAATAAAAAGGTAAAGACCCTGGCCCGGAAAAGCGCGTTGGCTTATAAATTTAAAGAGGGTGCTATCAAAGTTGTCGAGGATTTCAAGTTTGAAGAGGCCAAAGCCAAAACAATACGTGAGATGCTGATTGCCTTTGGAATTGAGAACAAACGGATCACGTTATTGGCAACGAATGTGAGTGAAAACCTCTATCTGGCAACACGAAATTTTTATAATATCCTTCTGGTTGAAGCAGAAAGAGCGTCAACATATGATATGTTGGATTGCGAAGTACTGCTGGTTGATAAAGAAGGATTGGAAAAATTAAATAGCCGGCTTCTGATTAACTAATAGGGATTGAATAATGTCGATAAAAGGTACCATCATTATTGAACCGATTTTGACCGAAAAAATCAACAAGCTTCAGGAAACTGAGCGAAAGTATGGTTTCAGGGTTCATTCGAAAGCCAATAAAATTGAAATCAAAAAAGCCGTCGAAGACCGTTTCGGTGTAAAAGTTGAAAAAGTTGCTACTATGAATGTACAGGGGAAAACCAAGCAGATGACTGTACGTAGTGGCGGACGGGTTATCCGTACAAGTGGCAAACGCTCCGATTGGAAAAAAGCGATTGTTACATTGAAACAGGGTGAAAAAATAGATTTCTATCAAGGAGAAACTGCGGTATAGTATCATGGGTATAAAGAAAATCAAACCAACAACTCCGGGACAGCGTTTTAAATCAGTTGATACTTTTGAAGATATCACTACAACAACGCCTGAAAAAAGCCTGCTCATGCCAATGAAGAGCTCCGGTGGGCGTAATAACAGAGGCCGTGTGACTTCACGCAGACGTGGAGGCGGACATAAACGTGCGTATCGTATTATCGATTTTAAACGCGATAAACACGATATCGAGGCAACTGTCAAGACCATTGAATATGATCCCAACAGATCCTCGCGCATTGCGCTGCTCAACTATTCAGACGGCGAAAAACGTTATATTATTGCACCCGATGGATTGCAGGTTGGTAATGTTATTGTTTCCGGACCGGATGCTCCAATTAAAATGGGAAATTCACTACCCTTAAAGAATATTCCGGCGGGTACGTTTGTCCATAACATTGAACTGAAGCCCAAAAAAGGCGGTCAGATTGCCCGGGGAGCCGGTACATCTGCTCAGATAATGGCCAAGGAAGGCAAATATGTAACATTGAAAATGCCTTCCGGCGAAATACGTCTCGTTTTGGCTGAATGTTTTGCGACCATTGGTCAAGTAAGCAATAAAACCCATGAAAATATCAGTTTGGGTAAAGCAGGACGGAACCGCTGGTTGGGACGACGTCCGAAAGTGCGTGGGGTTGCCATGAACCCGATTGACCATCCGATGGGTGGCGGTGAAGGAAAAAGTTCTGGTGGTCGGCATCCGTGTACACCGTGGGGAAAACCGACAAAGGGATACAGAACCCGCAAGAAGAATCATCCCAGTAATAAATTTATCGTCAAAAGACGCAGCAAATAATTAGGGAGAATACAGAATGACTCGTTCACTGAAAAAGGGACCCCACATAGATGTCAAACTGCTCGGAAAGATCAACGAGATGAACGAATCCGGCAAAAAGAAGGTTGTTAAAACCTGGGCAAGACGATCGACAATATCTCCAGAATTTGTTGGTCATACATTTGCGGTGCACAACGGGAATAAATTTATTCCGGTCTTCGTTACGGAAAATATGGTAGGACATAAATTAGGCGAGTTTGCTCACACCCGAACATTCCGTGGACACGCCGGATCTGATAAAAAAAGGTAAGAAATAGGTATTATGGAAGCGAAAGCAATTAGTAGACACGTAAGACAATCGGCACGTAAAGTTCGTCTGGTGGCCGATATGGTACGCGAAAAAAATATCGAATTTGCTCTGAATGCCCTTCATTTCAGCAACAAAAAGGCATCTGAGACTGTTGAAAAAACAATTCGCTCAGCTGTATCGAATCTGATGAATCTGGAGGGTGGCTCCGGAGTAGAGCCCGAAGATTTATTTGTTAAGACTATTTTTGTTGATGAAGCAGGTATCGCACGGCGCTTTAGAGCGGGTTCTATGGGACGTGCATCAATTATACGGAAACGATCCAGTCACTTGACGGTAATCGTAGCCGAAAAAGAAAACAAGAAAAAGAAAAAATAACGGGAGGTTGCTTGGGTCAGAAAGTTCATCCTATCGGATTTCGAATCGGATTTAATAAAACCTGGAGCAGTAACTGGTTTGACGAACGGAACTATACAGAAAAGTTAACCGAAGATTTAAAACTTCGCCGTTATATTCTGAAACGTTTACCAAATGCCGGTGTCAGTGGAGTGGATATTCATCGTACATCGAAAAAGATTACGATTTCGATCAACACATCCCGTCCGGGTATTGTTATTGGCAGAAAAGGTGAAGAAGTTGACCTGCTTCGTCTCGAACTTCAGAAATTGACCAATACCGATGTACAGGTAAACGTCAATGAGATTAAACGGCCGGAACTGGATGCCGTACTGGTTGGAAATAATATTGCTGCCCAGATCGTAAAAAAGGTATCGTTTAGACGAGCTGTTAAAAAAGCGATTCAGGCAACCATGCGGATGGGCGCTGAAGGTATTCGTGTGCAGTGCAGCGGACGTCTTGGTGGCGCCGAAATGTCGCGCACGGAAACCCACCGTGAAGGAAGAGTTCCGTTGCATACATTACGAGCAGATATAGATTATGCTTCAATTACTGCCCATACAACATACGGCTGTATCGGTATCAAAGTCTGGATTTGTAACGGTGAATCATACAATAAAATGCAATAAGGGATTATAAACATGCTGGCACCTCGCAAAGTAAAACATCGCAAGCAACAAAAAGGAAGAATGAAAGGTCTGGCTACCCGAGGCAATGAAGTCAGTTTCGGACATTTCGGACTGAAAGCCCTCGAACCTGGTTGGATCACAAGCCGACAGATTGAAGCTGTTCGTGTTGCGATTACCCGAAAAGTACGTAAACATGGAAAAATGTGGATACGGATATTTCCGGATAAGCCGATCACAAAAAAACCGGCTGAAACCCGGATGGGAAAAGGCAAAGGCGTTCCGGAATATTGGGTAGCGGTTATCAAACCGGGTCGGGTTCTGTTTGAAGTAGAGGTAGCGGATTATGAACAGGCAAAAGAGGCCTTCTCCACGGCTGTACACAAACTGCCGATCAAGACAAAAGTCGTATCAAGACGCGAAGTAGGAGCGTAGTGTGAAGAAAAGTCAATTAAGAGATATGTCAATTGCGGAGCTGGAAGCCAATCTTCAGGATAATATGACAGCACTGGAAAACCTTCGGTTTCAAAAAGCACTGCAGCAGTTGGAAAACCCGTTGAAAATCAAACAGGTTCGTCGGGAAATCGCCCAGATAAAAACCGTTTTGCATGAATCAAAGCTGGGCATCGAACGACAGGGTAAACAGGGTAACTAAACACAGGAACAGAGAAGATGGAATCAGGCACAAATAAAAAATCTCTCATCGGTAAAGTCGTTAGCAATAAAATGGATAAAACCATTGTTGTTACAATTGAAAGAACTGTGAAGCATTCGGTCTATGGAAAATATATTCGCAGAACTTCCAAGTGTTACGCCCATGATCCCGAAAATAAATGTCAGATTGGGGATGTCGTTCGGATAGAAGAATCCCGGCCGCTCAGCAGAAATAAACGCTGGAATTTGGTAGAAGTATTAGATCGCTAGGATGAAAGATTAAGGGGAAGTTCCGATGATACAGCAAGAAACAAGGATGAATGTTGCCGACAATACAGGAGCCAAAAAAGTTCTGTGTATTCGGGTATTGGGTGGTTCAGGACGGAGATATGCGTCGATTGGTGATATAGTTATCGTAACTGTAAAGCAGGCGTCACCAAACGGAATGGTTAAAAAAGGTGAAAAATCCAAAGCCGTAATCGTCCGGACAAAGAAAGAAATTCGTCGCAAAGATGGTTCCTATATTCGGTTCGATGATAACGCTGCGGTGCTGATTGACAACAATTTAGAACCTCGCGGAACCCGTATTTTTGGGCCGGTGGCCAGAGAACTGCGCGAAAAGAACTATATGAAAATCGTATCAATGGCCCCTGAGGTACTTTAAAGGAGAAATAGGATGATTCGAATTCGGAAAAGCGATATGGTAAAAGTTATTTCCGGTAATTATAAAGGTAAAACCGGACGGGTATTGAAGGTCTATCTGGATACCGATCGGGTTATTGTTGAAGGTGTGAATTTTATAAAACGGCATACACGTCCCAGCCAGAACAATCAGCAGGGCGGAATTGTGGAAAAAGAAGCGCCGATTCATGTATCGAACATTGCACTCCTTTTTAATAATAAACCGACTAAAGTTGGGTACAAAACACTGAAAGATGGAAAAAAGGTTCGCTATTCAAAAGAGACCGGCGAAGTAATTGACGCTAATTAGAGGAGTCATAAGTGGCTAAGAAAGCAGAATATAAACCAAGACTTTTAGAACTATACAAGACGACCGTTGTGCCGGCAATGATCAAGAAGTTTGGTTACAAAAACATTATGGAAGTTCCCAAACTGCAGAAAATAAGTCTGAATATTGGTGTCGGTAAATCCAAAGAAGAACCGGCAGCCCTGAAACATGCCCAGGAAGATATTCGAATTATTACTGGTCAGCAACCGGTTGTCACACGTGCTAAAAAAGCAATATCGAATTTCAAAATCCGCCAGGGTGATCCCGTAGGATGCAGTGTGACCCTGCGTCGGTTTACGATGTATGAATTTTTTGACAGGCTGATTTCGATTGCATTGCCGCGGGTTCGCGACTTTTCCGGATTGCCGGATAAGGCATTTGATGGTCGCGGAAATTACAATATGGGCATCAAAGAACAGATTATCTTTCCCGAAATTGATTATGATAAAGTTGATAAAATTCGCGGAATGAATATTACATTGACGACAACAGCAAAAACCGATGCGGAAGCACATGAACTTCTGGCACTGTTCGGATTTCCATTTAAAAAACGACCAGTAAAAGATGAAACCGCAGGGGAGAATAACTGATATGGCAAAAAAATCCATGATCGCTAAAGCGAAGCGTAAACCAAAATTCTCTACCCGGACAAACAACAGATGTTCGGTTTGTGGCAGACCGCGTTCATATTACCGTAAATTCGGCCTGTGTCGTTTATGTTTCAGAGAGTTAGCTCTCAAGGGTGAAATTCCAGGTATTACAAAAGCTAGCTGGTAAAACAGGAGATATTTAAATATGCCAGTCACAGATCCAATTTCTGATTATCTTACACGAATTCGTAATGCATTGGCCGCGAATCACCGCTGGGTTGATATTCCGGCTTCCAATATGAAAAAACGGATTTCATTAATTTTAAAACATGAAAAGTATATTAAGGATTTTATCCTGATAAACGATGGCAAGCAGGGACTAATCCGTGTCTATTTAAGATACGGCAAAGACGGGACCCCGATCATCGAAGGGCTGAAACGTATCAGCAGTCCGGGGCGTCGAAAATATGTAAATGCTACCGCTGTACCGCGAGTTTTGACAGGGCTGGGTGTTGCAGTCTTGTCAACACCGATTGGTGTGGTTACCGATAAAATCGCCCGTAAGAATAACGTCGGCGGCGAAGTGCTGTGTCATATTTGGTAATGCTTTTAAGCAAGGAGTAAACTGTGTCTAGAATCGGTAAAAAACCCATACCAATACCAGAAAATACTGAGGTGGCGATAAGCGCCAATACAATTACTGTTAAAGGTCCCAAAGGCGAACTGACCTGGGAATATCCATCTGAAATCATTGTTGTTCAGGAAGATAAAGAAATTGTTGTGACCCGTCCCAGTGACAGCAAAACCCATCGTTCACTCCATGGCCTTACCCGAATGCTGATTGCTAATATGATTGAAGGCGTTACCAAAGCTTATGAAAAAACGTTGGAAATCACCGGAGTTGGGTATTCCGCTGAAATACGCGGCAAATCTCTCATAATAAATATTGGTTTTTCTCACGCCGTTTTAATAACACCGACGGAAGGTATTACCCTTACGGTTCCAAAAAACCTGACCATAACAGTCAGTGGAATAAACAAGCAGCAAGTCGGCCAGATGGCGGCGAAAATCCGATCGGTTAAACCTCCGGAACCGTACAAAGGAAAGGGTATCCGTTATCAGGGAGAAAAAATACGCAGAAAAGCCGGTAAAAAAGTTGGTGTGAAATAGGGGATTTCGGAATGAGTACGAAAAAAAGTGAAAAAATACAATCAAGACTTCGCCGTAAGGGCCATATTCGAAAACATATCAGCGGTACGGCAGAGCGTCCTCGCCTGGCAGTCTATCGCAGTCTGAGCCACATTTATGCACAATTAATCGATGATCAGTCTGAAAAATCGATTATATCTGTTTCAGATCTTTCACCGGATATCAAGGCAAGTATAAAAAAGGGTACGACTAAAACCGATAAAAGTGTTATGGTTGGCGAACTTATTGCTAAAAAAGCAATCGAAAAGAAGATAATTAATGTTGTGTTTGATCGTGGCGGATTCAAGTATCATGGCCGTATAAAAGCGTTAGCCGATGCCGCCCGAAAAGCCGGATTGGAATTTTAATCTCAAAGGAGTATCAAATTGAAATCAGTCGATCCCACTCAGTTGGAACTGCTCGAAGAAAAAGTGATAAAAATAAACCGTGTAGCAAAAGTAGTTACCGGTGGTCGCAGATTTAGTTTTAATGCCGTTGTCGCTGTCGGTGACGGTAAAGGATATGTTGGCATTGGATTGGGAAAAGCACTTGAAGTGACGACTGCAGTTTCCAAGGGTAAAGAGAACGCCAAGAAAAGCATTGTGAAGATTCCGGTGATAAATGGTACCATTCCCCATTCCATTCAGGCAAAGTACGGCGCTGCTGTGGTTATTCTGAAGCCAGCATCACCCGGTACGGGAATCATTGCCGGTGGTCCTATTCGTGCGATCATGGAGCAGGTTGGTGTCCGGGATATTTTATCCAAATCCCTTGGCTCAAATAACACTCACAATATTGTAAAAGCAACCATGCGTGCTTTGCAGCAGTTAAAAGATCCCTATATGGTTGCTCATAAACGAGGAATGACGCTTCAGGAGATATTTGGTTCATGAGTAAAAAATTAAACGCAACATTGCGTATAACGCAGATTAGAAGTTCTATTGATTATCGTCAGCGGGCCCGGAAAACCCTCGAAGCGCTGGGCATTAAACGGATGCATCATACGGTGGAACAACCGGATAATCCGGCAATCAGAGGGATGATTAAGGCGATCGAACATTTATTAAAAGTCGAAGAAGTTAAGGAATAGTTATGAATCTTGGTTCTCTCACTACTACCCCTGGTTCTACAAAAGTACGAAAACGTCGCGGAAAAGGCCAAGCATCCGGAAACGGTGGAACCGCCGGGCGCGGACACAAAGGTTATCATTCTCGCTCAGGATCAAAGCACAGAGCCTGGGTCGAAGGTGGGACCATGCCAATTTACCGTCGGCTTCCCAAACGTGGTTTCACGAACATTTTCCGGGAAGAAATACAAATTGTCAATCTTTGTACTATTGCACGCCTGCAGCTGCCGGAAGTCACCCTGGAAATATTGCATGAAAAAGGTATCATAAAAACACTTTCCAAACCTGTGAAAGTACTTGGAGTCGGCGACCTTACTGAGGCGGTCACAGTCACCGCAAATGCATTTAGCAGTACCGCAATAGAAAAAATTGAAGCGAGTGGTGGAAAGGCTGTAATTCTATGAAGCAACAATTTCAGAGCATATTCCGAATTCCTGAATTACGAAAACGGATTCTGTACACACTGGCGATTCTAATAATTGTCAGAATCGGTGCGCACGTTCCCGTTCCAGGAATCGACAGCGAAGTATTGGGAGCTGCAATGCGCAACTTTTCCACGACGTTGTTTGGTCTGTACGATTTGTTTGCCGGTGGTGCCTTTTCAAGGGCCACATTATTTGCGCTCGGTATTATGCCCTATATTAGTGCTTCAATTATCATCCAGTTGTTGGGTGCTGTCATTCCGTATTTCCAGAAACTCCAGAAAGAGGGTGAAGAAGGACGGAAAAAAATGACCCAGATTACCCGTTACGGTACGGTTCTGATCGCCGGTTTGCAGTCTTTCAGTATTGCACAGTTGCTAATGAGCCCGCAGATGTCTGCGCGTGTAGGTAACCAGATCCTGCCGGTTGTTCCAATCCCGGGAATCGGTTTTACTTTAATGACGATGCTGACATTGACTACCGGAACAATATTAATTATGTGGCTGGGCGAACGGATGACTGAGCGGGGAATCGGTAATGGAATCTCCATGATTATCATGATTGGTATTCTGGCCCGGCTTCCTAATGTCATATTAAGTGAAATTACCCTCGTACGGGAAGATGTCCGTGGTATTTTTACGGAAGTTGTACTGATCGTATTGATGTTTATCATTGTCGGGTTTGTCGTTCTTCTGACCCAGGGACAGCGTAAAATTCCGGTTCAGTATGCCAAGCGAGTTGTTGGCCGAAAAGTATATGGCGGCCAGGCGACTCACATTCCTTTACGGGTAAATACAGCCGGTGTTATGCCGATTATCTTTGCTCAGGCTATCATGTTTATTCCGAATACAATCGGTACTTTCTTTCCAAATAGTGATTTTATCCAGGGGGCCATGCAGTTCTTCTCGTACCAGTCTCTGGTGTACTGGGTAATATTTGGTGGATTGATTGTTTTCTTTACCTATTTCTATACGGCAATAGCCTTTAATCCGGTTGAGGTAGCCGACAATATGAAAAAGTACGGTGGATTTATTCCGGGGATCCGTCCTGGAAAAAGAACTTCTGAGTTTATTGACAATATTTTGACGAAAGTGACATTGCCGGGTTCGTTTTTCCTGGCATTCGTTGCGATCTTTCCATATATATTGATGAAAGTTATGGACCTGCCATATGATGTAGCGTCTTTTTTTGGCGGCACCAGTCTATTGATTATTGTTGGTGTTGCATTGGATACATTGCAGCAGATTGAATCACATCTGCTGATGAGACATTATGATGGATTTTTGAAAAGCGGAAAAATGAAGGGCCGTCGCCGCTAAGCGTGTAATGATCTATATTCGTTCTCTAAAAGAAGTTGAGAAGATTACAGAGAGCAATCGGATCGTTGCCGAGACCCTTGCACTTCTGGGAAAAGAGATCAAACCGGGGATAAGCACTCTGGCTTTGGACAAACTGGCAGAAGAGTATATTCGTAGTCAGGATGCTCAACCAGCCTTTAAAGGGTATAACGGTTTCCCGGCCAGTATCTGTGCCAGTATCGATGAACAGGTTGTTCACGGGATACCGTCACAACGTGAATTGCATGATGGCGAGATTATTGGGATCGATGTTGGTGCTCTGAAAAACGGGTACTACGGAGATGCCGCCTTTACCTTCGCAGTTGGTCAGGTTGATGAAACCAGACAGCGGTTGATGCGGGTTACGGAAGATTCTTTGTACAAGGGAATCGAAAAAGCCCGTGCTGGCAATCATCTGTCTGATATTGGACATATGATCCAGACCTATGTTGAATCACATGGGTTTTCAGTAGTCAGATCACTGGTGGGACACGGTATCGGCACCCAACTGCATGAAGCACCGGAAGTACCTAACTATGGCGACCCCGGACGAGGCCCTGAACTAAAACCGGGTATGTGCCTGGCGATTGAACCGATGGTGAACGTGGGTACGTTTGAAGTGGAATCCCTGGAAGATGGTTGGACTATTGTTACAGTTGACCGTAAACCGTCAGCCCATTTTGAACATACAATTGCAATTACGGAGAATAATCCGTTAATTTTATCAACCAGAGAAGTAAGGTAATTTTATGGCAAAGGAAAAACTGATTAAAGTTGATGGTATCATCAAAGAAAATTTACCTAATGCCTCTTTTCGGGTTGAACTGGAAAACGGCCATGAGGTTTTAGCGCATGTATCGGGAAAAATGAGAATGCACTTTATTAAAATCTTACCGGGTGATAAAGTGTCACTGGAACTGTCACCCTATGATTTATCAAGGGGCAGAATCACGTATCGGTATAAATAGAATGGAACAGTCATGAAAGTTAGATCATCAGTAAAAAAGATTTGTGACAAATGTAAAATCATACGTCGTGGAGGCGTTGTGAGAGTTATTTGTCCGAACCCAAAGCATAAGCAGCGTCAAGGATAATAGCGTAGTAGGAGGAAATTTTGGCTCGAATTGCGGGTGTAGATTTACCAAACGATAAAAAAATTAAAGTTTCGATGACCTATATTTTCGGGATAGGTCGTACAACAGCGTTAGAGATTTGTCAGAAAGCAAAGGTTGATCCGGAAACCCGGACCAAAGATTTGACCGAAGAACAGGTCCACGAAATTCGGACGATCATTGCCAATGATCTTAAGGTTGAAGGTACATTGCGTACTGAAAATACGATGAATATCAAGCGCCTGATGGATATCGGGAGTTATAGAGGATTGAGACATCGTCGTGGACTGCCGGTCAGAGGACAACGGACGAAAACCAATGCGCGCTCACGAAAAGGTCCTAGCAGACCAGTCAGTAGAAAAAAGGCGAAAGTCGGTAAGAAAGGTTAACATAGGAGGTATTTCAATTGCCACCCAAACGATCTGTCACGAAGAAAAAAAAGAAAATTAAGGTAGATGCCGAAGGTATCGCTACCATAAAAGCCACATTCAATAATACGATTATTTCCCTGACTGACCAGTACGGAAATGTTGTATCCTGGGCATCAGCTGGAACTGTCGGCTTTAAGGGATCGCGGAAAAACACCCCCTATGCTGCCCAGCAAGCTGCCAATAAAGCGGCAAAAGAAGCCATGGATCTGGGGCTCAGCAGAATAGAGGTGCGGGTCAAAGGCCCCGGTTCAGGACGTGAAGCGGCCATCCGCTCATTGGCACTGGCCGGTTTACAGATAAGTGCGATTAAAGATGTAACACCCATTCCACATAATGGATGCAGACCTCCCAAGCGGAGAAGAGTTTAAATAGGTAGGAGTAGAAATAAATGGCAAGATATACAGGTCCTGTTTGTAAATTGTGTCGTCGAGAAGGTATGAAACTATTTTTAAAGGGCGAACGGTGTAATTCGACGAAATGTTCGTTTGAAACTAAAAGTTATGCACCTGGGCAGCACGGACAGACAAACCGCAGACGCTTATCAAATTACGGTTTACAGCTGCGCGAAAAACAGAAAATCAAACGAATTTATGGGATTCTTGAAACCCAATTCAGACGCTACTTTGCGAATGCAGACAACGAAAAAGGCATCACCGGCACAAACCTGATGAAGATACTGGAAAGCCGGCTGGATAATGTAGTTTATCGCATCGGCTTTGCATCTTCAAGAAGCATGGCCCGCCAGCTCGTACTCCACCGTCATTTTCTGGTCAATGGCAAAAACGTTGATATCCCTTCCTATCAATGTAAGGCCGGCGATACCATTCAGGTACGGGAAAATAGCAAAAAACTCGTCTATATTCATGATTCCATGAAACGTATTCGTGGTGATCATGATTTACCCTGGCTTATTCTGGATAAAGCCAAAATGCAGGGTATTTTTATTCATGTTCCCGAACGAGATCAGATGGGACTTGATGTGAATGAACAATTAGTAGTGGAACTCTATTCTAAATAAATCAAGAGGAAATAATGACCGCACAGGATCAAATTTTAACAAGAGTGACCAAAGAAGTTTTAACAGATATATACGGTCAGTTTATCGTCCAGCCTCTGGAAAGAGGTTTCGGGACTACAATAGGCAATGCACTCAGACGGGTATTAATCACTTCTGTTCCCGGAGCAGCGATCTCGGCCATGAAAGTAGATGGTGTTTTGCATGAATTTGCAACCATTCCGGGAGTTATCGAAGATGTCGCAGATATTATTCTGAATCTGAAACAGATTCGTTTTAAAATTGAAGCGAACTCGAAACCGGATAAAGTTACCCTGAAGTTTAAAGGCAAAGGGAAATTTGTGGCCGGTGATATTGGCAAAGAATCGCCGGAATTTGAAATATTAAATCCCGATCTGCACCTTTGTGAAATGAATGACAAAGCCGATTTTACGTTGGAACTGAAAATCTCTCGTGGTACCGGTTGGGTACCGGCAGAGAAAAATAAAATCGCCGATGTTCCGATCGGAACAATCTTTATCGATTCAATTTTTTCTCCGATTACCAATGTTACTTATAAGGTTGAGAGCTTGCCCGGTACTTCCCGTGAAACTCTGGAAAAACTGACGTTGGATGTGCATACGGACGGTAGCATAACACCGGAAAAGGCTGTTGATTACTCTGCGAAACTTTTAATGGAATATTTTTCGATGTTTTCAACTGCCGAATCTTCTCAGATTGAAATTCCCCGGGAAGCTCCGGATGAAGACATGATCAAGACCCGTAATCTCCTGAAAAAGAGTGTCGATGAGATGGAACTCTCGGTAAGGTCTTATAACTGTCTGAAAGCGAATAATATTAGAACCATCTCCGATCTGGTTTCCAAAGAAGAATCAGAGATGCTTAAATTCAAGAATTTTGGACGCAAATCCCTGAATGAGTTAATGGCCAAACTGAAAGAGATGAATCTTGAATTTGGAATGGACGTCGAATCGTATCTGTCCGAAAAGGACGAATAAATAGATAAAGGAGTATTCAGGCATGCGACATCAGAATCGTGTAGCGAAACTGGGCAGAACGGCAAGTCATCGAAAAGCATTGATGATGAATCTGGCAAGCGCTCTTATACAACACGGAAAAATTAAAACCACAGATGCAAAAGCAAAAGAACTACGTCGGTACGTTGAACGATTGATCACCTACGGAAAACGTGGTACGGTTCATCATCGTCGTCTGGCATTTAAAGTGCTGCATGATCGAACGGTTGTAAAAACACTATTTGACCATATTGCACCGCAATATTCCGATCGGGATGGCGGTTATACCCGGATTATTAAACTGGGTTTCCGGGATAATGATTGTGCCGCGGTATCTTTGATTGAATTTGTCGACTACCGACAACCCGGTGAAAAGAAAAGTGCCAAACCGGCAAAGAAAACAACTACTACAAAAAAAACCAAGCCGGAAACCACCAAGACGGTCAAAGAACGTAAAGTAAAGAAAGCGGACGAACCGACAGAGCAGGAAGAATCAGTCACCGAACCGGTAGTTGAAGAAAAACCTGTTGAAGAACCGGTAGTAGAAGAAGCTGAAGAAACAGAGAAGAAACCGGCCGAATAACACCGGATACTTCATTGAAAACCAATAATAAGTATAGTATAGGGGCAGTAGTTTTTACTGCCCTTTTTCTATTTTTAAGTATAGCAACTCATGCCAAAGAACCGCAACGAATGGCCATGTGGGTGATTCGGGATCAGATAAAATCTCCTGATTCGATAGATAAAATTATAGATTTCGCCCATAGAAATGGGTTTACCGATTTGTTTGTTCAAGTCCGGGGAAGAGGTGATGCGTTCTATAAATCTTCCGTTGTTCCCCGTTCACAGAATCTGCCTAAGAATGAATTTGACCCGTTAAAGTATTTTCTGGATAATGCGCATCCGAAAAACCTTAAAATTCATGCCTGGATCAATATGTTTCTGCTCTGGTCTTCCGATGATAAACCTCAGGATAAAAACCATCTCTATTATCGACACCCGGAGTGGTTGTCCGTTGACGCGGATGGCGTCAAAGACATTAACCGAAAGTTTAAAGATTTCAATAAGATTAATACAGAAGGTATCTACCTGTCTCCCTTAGTCCCGGAGGTTAATGATCATTTAGTCGAAGTAATCAAAGAAATTGTTGAGAATTATAATGTTGACGGAATCCATCTGGATTATATCCGATATTCGAAAAACTGTTATGATTTTAATGAAATCGGACGCCGGCGATTCAAAGATATTTACGCTGTGGATCCCATCCTGTTATCAATTTCCAATAAATCCTATTTTTCAGGAATGGAAGCGAAAACCATTGAAAATCTTATGGAAAAATGGACGGACTTCCGCCGGGATGCCATTACGGAACTCATTGTTGAACTTCATGAAACAATCATTACAACACGCAAGCCGATTGTGTTGAGTGCGGCGGTTAAACCAGACCCCTTTGAAGCCCGGAACCATTTTTACCAGGATTGGGAAAAATGGCTGAAACTTGATTACATTGATTTTGCAGTGCCAATGAATTATACCTCCAAAGCCGAACTGTTCGAAGAAAATTTAATGAAAATTGATCCCTTAATTGCGAAGGAAAAAATCTGGATGGGAATCGGTGTTTATAATCAAGGTCGTTATGAAGCGTTGACAAAAATTATGGTTTCCTATTCAAATGGCTATGACCATCTGGTATTTTTTTCCTATAAAACACTCGCCAGCCAACCCAATTATTTTCCAACTCTTCACAAAGCCTTTTCAATCGAAAAATATTAATTGCCCCATTCAATACCAGGTGATGCTGATAAAAGCAAAACCGGCTATGAAGGTAAATTAATGTTCTATATTGACTTATTATTATTTATTATTAAATTAAACGAAACAGATAGTTGTATGTTTTATTATAGATAACATTGAGGATTTAGGATGGCATTACTAGAAGTATGTCTCGTCGATGACTCACCACTTTCGGCCTATCTTGGCATAGTTTTGAGAAAACCCGCTGCAGTCGTCTGGTTGCGTCGCAGTGACCAAAAAAAAGTTGTGAAGCATTTGGAAACCACACTGGCAGGGCAGTTATCTGCTTCTTATGAAAGTCGTGAAATTAAAAGTGATTTTGATGAATTTATCGAGCAGTGTCATCAAATCGTCAAAGATTATCCCGATCATGACCTTCTTTTAAATACTACCGGGGGTGATCGTTTGAGAATGTTGCTGGCAGCGGATATTTTTAATAAAGCCGGCAAAGAGATCTTTTTCATCGATACAGATCATTCCCGGTTAGTGAATATTGCATCGGGAGAAAAGAAAACTTTTCAGCTGACCTTGACAGTGAATGAATACACGGCGATTCATGGTGTTGAAATTGAATCTGGTGTTCGCTTTGATCCGGAAATCGGAAAGCGCAGCGGCTTATCCTATTTTGTCGGAAATAATCTGGATGAGATTATCCCATTTATCGACTCAATCCGGCAGGAATGGAACGACATGGGCGATGATAAAAAAGATATCCAGTGGCGCATGGATGGACAGTATCACCGGTTTCTGATCAATTATGAAGCCGCGAGCAAGAAAATGCGATTCCGTTTCGGAACTCCGGAGAATCAGAAAACTGTGGAAATCCAAAACGATGGGGCCAACTTCCTGTTTAATGGTGGCTGGTTGAGGGAACTCGTTTTTTTGCGGGTCCACCGCAGTCAATATGATGATGTCCGCCTCGATGTTAGGCTGCACCGGGATTCATTGCCTGAGGGCATCAAAGCGGAATCCATGCTGGACATAACAATGATGAAAGGTTGCCACTTTTATATATTTCAATGTTTTTCCTATCCCATAACCCGGGAGTCATTTATTGAGCTAAAAGCCGTTGAGCATAGTGTGAAGCTTTTAAATGCGACGGGTTTTATATTCCTGGCTCACCGGCCTCACCGGGGATTTATCGAACGAGCAAAAGATTGTGGCATAAATGTAATTTATGGCCGCCGAATCCCGAATTTTAGTCTTTAAATTTCTTAAGCAAACGCGATAAAAGCAGCGCCGGCAATGATGAATAATCCACCCAGCAGGCGTTCTCTCAGATTGGTCTCTTTGAACAGAAGAGCGCCGTAAATTATCGCAAACAGTAAACTCAATCGTTTTATCGATATCATATAGGCCACCTGAATCATTCCGATTGCCGTAAAGTGGGTAATTGCCATTAAAGCCATAGCCAGGCCGATGCTGAGTTTTTGAACCGGATGTTCAAAGAGTGTCTTATAATTATTTCGTTCTGTAAAAAGGACAATCAATGTAAAACCTGCCGCCAGCAGTGAAAAATATAGGATTGTCATAAACAATGGTGACGATTTAATGATGGCGACTTTTCCGTAGGTAGCCGTAACGGAATACAGTACCGCCACACAGAACATATACAGCGAGCCGCGGTTTTTAAAAATAGCCAGCCAGGGTTCGAAAATGCCGTACTTAACGCGGTCAATTTGAAGCGTATAGGTCCCGGCAGAAACCAGAATAACTCCCAAAATACCGATGCCCGTTAACCGTTCACCGAGGACAATTGTGGGGATCAACAGCAGAAATATAGGCGTAAGCCCGAGGTAGGGAACAGTTAATGATAAAGGTGCAATTTGGATGGCCCGCATATATAGAAACGTCGTTACCAGATCTATCGCCACACAAATCAGAATAGCGCCCCAGAATCCGGGCTTCAGTTCCGGAATATCAATGAAAAAAAGAAGTAACAGTAAAAAGGGCAGGGCATAAAATTCCCTCACCCAGGCCAGTACAATCGCCGGTGTTCGCCGGGCCTCTTTTTTAGACAGAGCATCGGCGCTGGCGAAGAAGAATCCGGAAAGAATCGTTATGATGTACCACATAATTTATCCTGAAATCTATTGTCAATTTACGGGCAAAATTTAGAATTAAATATTTTTATGTACAAAATTTTGCTTGCTATGTCGGGTAAGTCTTTCATCGGGAATCCTTGAAGTATGCTGATGCCGAATAAAATATTTTCGGCTATTTATATGGCGACAGTTGCAATTGGTTAAAAATCCTTGTCGTACAAGTATGGTTTTTTAAATTAAAAATATCCTTTTTGAAAATAGGCAGTGCGGCATTAGTAAAATTTCAACCGTCTTTATGGCACCCTTAAGCCAAAAACTCGGGGTAATGGTGAATTATGTTCTTGACTTTACTTTCTATAAATGTTTCGTTAGACCACTTAAGTATGATACTATTTAACAACCAGGCATTTCCTCACACTACTAAAATCACCTGCATCAATTCTGTAAATGTATATTCCTGAAACTACATTATGTGCATTCCAATTAACTAAGTGATAGCCAGCATTTTTATGTTCATTTACCAGGGTTTCAACCAATCTTCCGCTTATATCATAAATGGACAATCTGACAAATGATGATTTAGGTAATTGATAGTTTATTGTGGTCGTCGGATTAAATGGATTCGGATAATTTTGATCCAGATAAAAACCCTTGGCTTGTGTTGGCTCATACTTATCTTCGACAAAAACGGCACCTCCATTTGTTGTATGTAATATTGTGCCATTCATGCCCACAGCCCAACCGATATTTTCGTCGGTGAAATAAACTGACTTTAAACTATTACCCGTACTTTTTAATTGAGGCATCCAGTTTGTTCCTCCATCTGTTGTTTTTAGCATTATGCCATAAAGTCCCACAGCCCAACCGGTGTTTTGGTCGGAGAAATAGATTGAATACAAGGAATTGCTTGTACCGCTGCTTGATTGAGACATCCAGTTTGTTCCTCCATTTGTTGTTTTTAAAATTACTGCCCAAGGATAAGTACCAGTCCCCCCCGCAGACCAACCGATATTTTGGTCGATAAAATGGACACAATATAAAGGATTAGACGTACCGCTTGATTGTGATGACCAGTTTATTCCTCCATTTGTTGTATTCAATATTGTGCCTGTTTGTCCAACAGCCCAGCCGGTATTCTGATTGATGAACTGAACATTCCATAATAAAGTACTTGTTCCGCTTGATTGAGCCGCCCAGTTTGCGCCTCCATTTGTTGTATTTAATATTGTGCCATTCCAGCCAACGCTCCAGCCGGTGTTTTGGTCGGTGAAATGGACTGATTCTAATTTATTACTGGTTCCGCTTGATTGAGCCGCCCAGTTTGCGCCTCCATTTGTTGTATTTAATATTGTACCACTATCTCCCACAGCCCAGCCGGTATTTTGATCGATGAAATGGACCGACTGTAGCCAAATACTCGTGCCAGTCGCTTGAACAATCCAGTTTGTCCCGCCATCTGTCGTGTTCAAAATTGTGCCGGTTTGCCCAACAGCCCAACCGATATTTTGGTCACCAAAATGGACATCTTCTAACCAAGCAATTGTACCGCTTGATTTAGTTATCCAGTTTGTTCCTCCATTTGTTGTATTTAGCATAATACCATAATCTCCCACAGCCCAGCCGGTATTTTGGTCAGGAAAATAGGCAGAAATTAAGTGATGGTTTGTATTGCTTGATTGAGCTGACCAGTTTGTACCTCCGTTTGTTGTGTTCAATATTGTACCATTCCAACCCACAACCCAACCGGTATTTTGATCGATGAAATGGACTGACCGATAAATTTCATCCAAACCACCTAATTGGAATACCCAGTCTGTTCCTCCATTTGTAGTTTTCAATATTATTTCATATCCCACAGCCCAACCGGTGTTTTGGTCGGTAAAATAGATTGATGATAAATCATTACTTGTACTGCTTGTTTGAGTTGTCCAATCTGCTCCTCCATTTGTCGTTTTAAGTATTGTTCCGCTCCAGCCAGCAGCCCAACCGATACTTGGATCGATGAAATGGACAGCTTCTAAATAGTCACCTGTTCCGCTTGTTTGAGTTGTCCAATCTGCTCCTCCATTTGTTGTTTTCAATATTGTACCATACCAGCCAACAGCCCAGCCGTTGTCTTGGTCAGTGAAATAGACCGACAATAAATTATTACCTGTTCCGCTAGTTTGAGTAATCCAGTCAGTTCCTCCATTGCTTGTTTTCAATATTGTGCCGTCATACCCCACAGCGCAGCCGGTATTTTGGTCGATGAAATGTACTGACAATAAATTATTATCCGTTCCGCTTGTTTGAGTAATCCAGCTTACTCCTCCATTAGTTGTTTTCAGAATTCTGCCCGCTTGACCCGCAGCCCAGCCGCTGTTTTGGTCGGTGAAATAGACTGATTTAAGAAAATCTCCCTGTGGTAACGGGTTTTGCCAAGACCACTGTGCGTTGCTAACGCTACCTAAAAATAGGAACAGTATAAATAGACGAATTTTCTTCATGATTTAATTCCTTTATTATTTGATTAATACTAACTTTTTTGTCACGGTAATCAACATGAAATATAATAGTTTTTCATCGTTACCTCACTTATTGTTTTTGTTTAGTTGAATGAGCATAAGTAATCTAAGGGTGGCCGCATGAAGTACGTTTATCATTATGAATCCTTACAAATTAAAAACTATTAATGTCTAAATTACTTATATATAGAATTTAAGGTGAAGCATGAGTGACGCGATGATGTTCAAAAATGTAAAGAAGTTCACAGCTCTAAGCGTTCACTCCATGCTAGGGATTTGGATTTAGATTATTATTCATCATCTCTTGGTGTTTCAGAATTGATTTTTCAATATCATCTAATGCTTTTTTAAATTGGTGAATAGCATTTTTAACAATATTAGCATTTCTATACATTTTTTCGACTTTTACTTTTATTTCCATATCCATTTTAATATTGTAGTCCAGATTATATAAATAGTCAATTGATGATATTGTATCTTCTATTGATCCATTAAATTCTGCTAATTGATTTTCTAAGGATTTTATTTCTGTATCTAATTTGTCTCTAAATTTTATGACAAAAGGATTATTAAGTACTTCATAACCTCGTCTTTTACAATCTCCAGCTTCGATAATCACATTAAATACCAAAATATTTATTTGCTGTATCTTTCTAAATAGTTCGATTTTTTCATCATTCTTTCTTATTCTAATTATTCTAATAGATGAAATTATAGATAGTAATAGAGCAATACTTGAGATTATTAATGATATTTCCATCCTTCAGTTCCACTTAAAATAATTTATAACGAGAGAAATAACCTGCTTGAAACTTTTCACCAAAAATCTTTCCCATCTCAAATTTACATTTATAAAACCACTAAACAGAAAATCAAGATTCCATTGTTTCTCGTCAGGTTGATTGCGGATCAGGCATTCTATTTATTTGCTTGTTGGTTTTGCACCAGGGAAATATGAAATTGCTTCATCTATTGCTTTTTGCATTAGTGGGGCAGATCCAATATCATAAGCACCAGAACCACATTGGGCATTGCCTACTAATTCTAAAACAACTTTACCATCATTTGCGTAAATAACTTGAATGATTAAACTTGCTAATCGATAGTTTGACATACTCTCAACGCCAGTAACTCTGTAGTCTATTTGACAAAGTGTTATGTAAGGACAATCTACAGTTTCGCTTAGCTTAATAAGTTTTGTTTTACTTGGAATACCAGTTTTCAGGTATCCGTCTAAAAGTAATTCATATTCACTAAGAATATTTGCATCTTGAATCAGTGATACCGATTCTTCTGGACTTAACCACTCAGCTGTAGTGCGCTGCACTAAAGAAATGTAAACCATTCTGCCAATACTCTGTTCGGTTCCAATATCAATTGTACCACTAGATTCAAACTTAAATCTTGGTGGTAGTAAGGAGATTTTCGAATTAACTGGATTAAAACTCTTATCTAATACAGTTACTGTACCACTGCTAGTTGCACAACTTGAAACTAAAATTGATGCAAAGAGAATTATGGCGAGAAAATAGAAATGCTTTTTCATTGATAACTCCTTCTATTAATGTTATGCCTATGTTTATAATGCACATTTACGCTCAAAACTTGTTTCTTCATGCAGAAACTTTTTCAGAAAGTTTCTTAATCAGGAAACTTAATGGTTTCTCTATAAACAAACATTCAATCCGAATTTGCAGAGCTCGATCCATTTGAAACAACGTTAATCAATAATTATTCTATAGTCAAGTTCAAAATTAGTGATTTTGTGGACGATATAGACAATAATATGGAGGAAAATAAATTAACATCCGCAGAATTTTAACAACATAATATAATAGCATGTATTGGCGATAAAGACCAAATAAAACCATTTGTATTATGAACATATGTGCATTATATTAGTTATGAACCTATGCTCATTATAAAGGAGAGGATAAATGTCAAGACCAACCAAAGAACGAAGAGTTCTAGAACCCCCAAAAATTCAAGGGATGAAACCAATGGGAGTTCCCGCCAGATTTCTGGAGTGCGTGTACTTAGCGCTGGGAGAATATGAAGCGATTCGTCTGGCGGATTACGATGGATTGGATCATCGGGAAGCGGCCGAAATTATGGGCGTATCCCGACCGACCTTTACCCGCCTGATCGAAAAAGCCCGGAAGAAGGTAGCGGAAGCCATTGTCGATGTAAAAGAACTTTTGATTGAAGGTGGTAATTATTCGTTTTCTACACAACTGCAGCGTTGTATGGATTGTGGGGAATTTGAACGCTTTGAATCAACGGATGAATTGGTGAGTAGCTGTCGTAACTGTGGTTCTACTAATATTGTCCATTTAAATGAGTGGTTTGGTGGACGTGGAGGGCGCGGGTGTGGAAAACGCGGTGGACATAGAGGTGGTCATGGACATTAACTTTAAATATAAGGAGATCGAAAATGCCTAAAGGTGATGGTACAGGACCCAATGGAATGGGATCTAAAAGTGGCTTTGGAAAAGGTCAGGCACCGCAGGGTGGTCGCGGTCGTATGAGTGGTTCCGTCTCCGGTGGACCCAGTGGAAATTGTGTCTGCCCGAATTGTGGCCACAATGAGTCCCATTTAAGGGGACAGCCCTGTAATCAAAGACAGTGCCCCAAATGCAGCACAATGATGACGAGAAATTAATAAAACGTAAATTAAGGAGGTATACTATGCCAAGAGGAGACGGAACAGGTCCTGCCGGAATGGGCCAGATGACAGGCAGAGCTGCCGGCTATTGCGCAGGATATGATCGACCCGGTTTTGCTAATCCCGGAGTGGGTAGCAGATATGGAATGGGACGCGGATTCCGCGGTGGATTTGGTCGTGGATTCGGTAGAGGCTTTGGTTATTATCACACTGCTCCTGCTTATTACGGAGCCCCGGTAAATTTGGCGGCTCCAACGAAAGATCAGGAGCTGGAAATGCTTAAACAGCAGGCTTCGAATTTTGAACAAAGTCTCGAGGATATCAAAAAGCGAATTGGAGAACTGGAAAAGTAGTTGTGTACTTACAAGGCGGGCGATTATTCACCCGCCTTGTTAATCCTGACGGGAATTATCTGACCCGAAATAGAATTTAGCAGGGGAATTATTATGCATGGAAGAGGAATGAGGCATGGGATGGGTATGGCTAGAACTGGGCGTCATCGCCATAGCTTTCATTTAATGAAAACTAGCCGGATAGTTGATATCAGCAGAAATATTGTCAACGGACTATGGCGTGTGGGTGAGTCTTTATTGGAGAGTATTACCGACAGAAAAGAATTAATTTCCAAAAGTAACCAACCACTGCAATTGAAAAAGGCTGGAAATAACTTTTTAATCGGGAAAACCAGGGAGCAAATTGGGGTTCTCAGTAAGGTAAGGGCTATTATTGATTATGATCAATGCCTGAAATGCGGTGTCTGTGTGTCAGCGTGTTCTTTAGGCGCCATCATTACCGTAGATGATTTGCCTACTGTAATTGTTGAAGTGTGCAACGGGTGTGGGAAATGTCTGGCAATATGCCCGGTTGGTGCCATTACCATACAGGAAATATAGGACCTGCCCATGTACGCTTACGGCCCGGTTCCATCCAGAAGATTGGGAAATTCAATCGGCGTTAGCCCGATCCCTGCCAAGATCTGTTCCTATTCATGTATTTATTGTCAGTTGGGAAGAACGTCTACGTTACAGGCGAAACGCCAACGGTTTTTTCCCAAAGAAGATATTTTCCGTGATATAGAAAAAGTCGTGGCCTCATCGTCTGCCGATGTGATTACTTTTGCCGGCGACGGAGAACCGACACTCTATAGCGATTTAGGCTGGCTGATTCGCACAACCAAAGAGGAATTTGGTCTGCCGGTCGCTGTCATTACCAATGGTTCGCTTTTATTTAATGAAGATGTTCAGGCAGATTTGCTGGCTGCCGATATTATTTTGCCGACACTGGATGCGGGTAATCCGGATATTTTCAGGCGAATTAATCGTCCGCATGGTTCAATCACTTTTGATAATATGACTAAAGGTTTGTCTGCTTTTCGGAAGCAATATAACGGGCAACTCTGGCTGGAAGTAATGCTGATAAAAGATGTCAATGATACGGATGAGCAACTGATATTGCTTCGTGATACTGTGATGGAGATTCAACCGGATAAAGTATTCGTCATGACGCCGATTCGTCCACCGGCAGAGAAATGGGTAGAATGTTCCGATCCTGACAGAATCAAGGCAGCTGAGCAGATGTTGTTAAATGCCGTGACTGTAGCAGATGTGGAGATAGGCGATTTTTGCGTGTTGGAATTTGCCAGTGCCGCCGAAGCAATCCTTGAAATTTCCGCCCGGCATCCGTTGCGACTGGAACAGGCACGGGCAATAGAGCGGAAATTTGCTAAAACGGGTACAGTAGATCGGCTTCTGCATGACCAAAAAATTACGATTAATCATTATTGCCAGGTCGATTACATCAGTCCTGAAAGGGCAAAAGCGTTTCTGGAATCCGCATCAGGCTCATTTACCGACATAGTCGTTGATCAGATAAAATGCTGTACCTATCGGGTGAAATTGAGATCGAAAAACCAGGAGAGGCAGCATCGGGTTATTTTAGCCGATGCTTATTACGATAATTTAGCCCGGGGACTGATGAGTAAGGAACAGGTTTTGGAATACTGCTTTCAATATTTTGTGAATAATGGCTTGCTGGATCGGTTGGAAGCAAAATTTGTCCTCCGGGATATCTGCCGACAGTATCCTGAATTTGAAAAAGGTATCAAAGAAATGATTGCTAATGGAGAGAGTAGATACAATGCTAATTAAAATCGTCTATGATAATACAACATTTTGGGATGACCTACAGAGCGATTGGGGTTTTGCAGCGGTTATCGAAATCGGAAACCACAAGATACTGTTTGATGCCGGCGCCGATGGCGATATTCTTCTCAACAATATGCGGAAGATGGGCATCGATCCGGCGACGATTGACACAGTGTTTATTTCCCATCACCATTTCGATCATACCGGTGGATTGGCCGCGTTTTTAGCCAAAAATAATAGGGTTACAATCTATGTACCTGAGAGTCTTCGGGGAGTGCGAAATGCCGCCGAAGTGATCCATGTGTCGGAGCCGTGTACTATTGGGGACCAACTTTATTCCACCGGTGAACTGGCCAGCATAGAACAATCGCTGATTATTGAAACCGCAAAAGGAACAGTGTTGATTGTCGGTTGTTCCCATCCGGGACTGGGAGATATTATGAAAGTGGCGGAAGCCTATGGCGATATCTATGCCGTTGTTGGTGGATTTCATGGATTCAGGGAATTTGATATCCTGAAAAATGTTCGTCATATTTGCCCGACCCATTGTACCCAGGCAACTGATGAGCTACGGACATTATATCCGGAAAAAACTATTACTGGCGGTGCAGGTAAAATTATTGAATTATAAGCACCAGCAATGACATTGAATTTGTAGATAATAATTGAAAGGACAGTCACGTGACGGAACAGAAAGATCGAATGACCGAAATTCAGAAGCAGGATAAACGCATTGAACAGAACCTTGAACTGATTAAATACCGCATTGCCGTATTCAGCGGCAAAGGCGGTGTGGGAAAAAGTACTATCGCTGTGAATCTTGCTTATTCCTTGTTGAAAGACAGTCTAAAAGTAGGCCTGCTTGACGCGGACATTACCGGGCCGAATATTCCACAGATGGTTGGATTATCCGGTATGCCGGAAATGATGGACCTGCACCAGATATTGCCTCAGATCAAAGAGGGCTTACGGGTAATCTCAATCGCTCCAATGATTCCCAAAGATCAGCCGGTTATCTGGCGGGGACCTTTGCGGTCGGGCACTATCTCCCAGTTTTTAGCCGATGTAGTCTGGGACGAACTGGATGTGCTGGTAACCGATCTTCCGCCGGGGACCGGGGATGAAGTGCTGACAGTTTCCCAGAAAATGCACCCTCAACTGGCAATTATTGTGACGACGCCTCAGGAGGTGTCCCTTATCGATTGCCGCCGGGCGGTGAATATGGCGAAGAAGTTAAATATTCCGAAAATCGCCGTCGTTGAGAATATGTCGGGTCTGATTTGTCCCCATTGCGGAGTAGCGATTGATTTCTTTGGCACCGGTGGCGGTGAACAGATGGCTAAAGAAATGGATGTGACATTTCTTGGCCGGATTCCGATGGAAAAGCAAAGCCGCGAATGTGGCGATAACGGCACGCCGGTGGTTCTGAAATATCCGGAATCCCAGACGACGAATGCCTTCCTGGAAATATCCCGGAATGTGCTTAAATTTCTGAAACAGTAAGGATTATTAAAAATGAAAATTGCCATCGCCAGCGGAAAGGGCGGTACGGGGAAGACGACTCTGTCCACTAATCTGGCTGTTTATCTGGCTGAAAAAAAATCCGTTGTCTTGACCGATCTCGATGTTGAAGAACCTAATTCCGGCCTGTTTATCCATGGCGAGTTGATTCATCAGGAAGACAAATTCAACATGGTGCCACAATGGAAGTCCGATAGCTGTACGCTTTGCGGTAATTGCCGGGAAGTGTGTAATTTCCATGCGATTGTGCAGCTGGTGGACCAGATCATGGTGTTTCCGCAATTATGCCACAGCTGCTATGCCTGTTCCGAATTGTGTCCGTCTGGTTCCCTGCCGATGACTCCCGAAAAGATGGGCGAACTCCAGGAGTATCAATCGGGGAATTTACATTTTATCGAGAGTAAACTGGATGTCGGTCAGGAACAAGCGGTTCCGCTGATTGCTCAGACATTACGCTATGTTGACGAGAACTATTCTGAAGTAATGTTGAAAATCTATGATTCACCACCGGGAACGTCCTGTCCTGTCATTGAAGCGACAAAGGATGCTGATCTGGTCATCTTGATCACCGAGCCGACGCCTTTCGGACTGCACGATCTGAAACTGGCGGTAGAAACCATGCAGGAATTGAAAAAGCGTTTTGTTGTTATCATCAATCGTTATGGTATTGGCAATGATGATGTCGTTGATTATTGCGACGGGGAAAACATCCCGATTATTATGAAAATTCCCAATAGTAAAGCAATTGCAGAACGGTACAGCCGGGGCGAATTGCTCTATTTAGTGGTCCCGGAGTTTCGGGCAGAACTAGATAAATTAATTGGATTTATCGACACCCTGAACCGGGAGACGGAGCAATGAAAGAGATTGTTGTGATTTCGGGTAAGGGTGGTACAGGGAAGACTTCGCTGACGGCTTCGTTTGCAGTGCTGGGTGCTCAGGATGTAATTGTCGCCGACTGTGATGTGGATGCGGCGGATATGCACCTGTTGCTGGAGCCGGATTTTAAAGCCGCTGAGAATTTTTTCAGTGGTGTTATTGCAAAAATTGATCAGAATATTTGTAATCAGTGTGGAAAATGCGCCGATGTATGCCGTTTTGATGCCATTCCGGTTATTGACGGTCACCATATTGTTCAGCCGCTGGATTGTGAAGGCTGTGGCTATTGCGCCCGCATCTGCCCGGTTGACGCCATTAAAATGGAAGAGCAAAATGTCGGTAACTGGTATATTTCGACCATCAAAACCGGCAGTACTATGGTTCATGCCAGGCTGGGAATCGGCGCTGAGAATTCCGGTAAACTGGTTGCCAAAGTCAAGAATGAGGCAAAACGAATCGCCGATGAACAGCAGAAAGATCTGGTGCTTGTGGATGGTTCGCCGGGGATTGGTTGCCCGGTGGTGTCATCATTGTCAGGCGCCAGTTTTGTAATATTGGTGACGGAGCCGACAGTTTCCGGCTTTCACGATCTGAAGCGAGTTTATCAGTTGGTGAATAAGTTCGGTATCAAAGCCGGCTGCATTATCAACAAAGCCGATCTGAATCCTGATGTCACGCAACAGATTTGGGAATTTCTAAAAAACAACGCGATTGAGCACATTGCCGATTTGCCTTATGATGAATCCTTTACCGAAGCCATGACTCAGGGTAAAACCATTATTGAGTACAGGCAAGGTGAGTTACAGGAGCAGGTCAGGCAGAGTTGGGACAAAATTGAAACCATAGTTAATTCACTCTAAAAAGGAGCAAATATGAAAATCGTATTTACCAGCAAAGGAACAGAATGGGTGTCGGCAATCGATCCCCGATTTGGGAGAACCGATTATTTTTTCGTTTATAACAAAGATTCCGACGAAATTTCGACGGTCGATAACCGGGCAATCGTGGAAACCGCTCACGGTGCGGGTCCGCAAACTGCCCAGAAACTGTTTGAATTAAAACCCGATGTATTGATCACCGGGAATGGTCCGGGTGGGAATGCGGCGCGGGTCCTGGCGCAGGGCAACATTAAAATTTATGTTGGCGCCAGCGAGATGACAGTGAAAGAAGCGTATGAGGCATATCAAAAGGGCGAGCTGAAGGAATTCTGATCACTGAATACCAAATCTGAGGTTTGAACATGAAGGAATCAGTAAAAATTGGAATTATCATATGTGATCGTTATCGTCGTTGTGCCGGCGGGAAGTGTTTTCGGGCGATGAAAAAACGGGAAGGCGCTTTCAATAACTATGATAAGGATATCGATCTAGAGATCGTCGGTTATACCACCTGCGATGGTTGTCCCGGCGGCAATATCGAATATGCCGGTGACGAGATGGTCAAAAACGGCGCTCAGGTGATTCACCTGGCAACCGGTTTGGTGGTCGGCTACCCGCCTTGTCCGTATATCTATACATTTAAAAGATTTCTGGAGAATCGGTTTGGTATAAAGGTTGTTTTGGGTACTCATCCGATTCCCCAAAAGTATGTTGATAATCACGAAAAATTGGGTACATGGAAAAGCGACGGATGGCAGGAAATCATACGATCGACATGGGCGGATGAGAAGACGCGCAAGGATTATAATTAATAGAAAAATGGTAAACTGAAATGAAAACCTACCTGGATTGTTACCCCTGTTTTGTTAATCAGGCGCTACGCTGCGGGCGCTGGGTCACGAAAGATGAGACGATATTAAAGCAGTTAATCGATGAAGTGGGAATGATGCTGAAGGATATTCCTCTGACAAATACACCACCGGAAACCGGTGAGATAATATTTAAGAAAGTGAGAGAAATCAGCGGTAAAAATGATCCCCTGGCAGAAGTGAAAAACCGCAGTACTCAGGAAGTATTGGAAATTTATCCACAATTAAAACAGATGGTAACCAGTTCCGCTGATCCTTTGATGACCGCTATTCGTTTGGCAATAGCCGGTAATGTGATCGATTTTGGAATCAGTGATGATTATGATATCGGAAGAGAGATTCAAGAAACTGTTGGTAAGGAATTTGAAATTTGTGATATTGAACCTTTTCGCAGCGCTCTTACGCGGGCCCAAAATATCCTTTATATTGGTGATAATGCCGGTGAATCGGTATTTGATCGCTTGCTGATTGAGACGATGGGTAAACCTACAGTTTTTATTGTACGTGAGGAACCTGTGTTGAATGATGTAATCTTTGATGACGCTGTCGCGGCAGGACTGGATAAGGTTGCAAACATCTATTCTTCGGGCAGTACAGCACCGGGGACAATCCTTGAAACTTGCACACGGGAGTTTCGCGAATTGTTCGGAGATGCTGATCTGGTTATTGCAAAAGGGCAGGGTAATTACGAAGGGCTTTCGACTGAAAAACGCCCGATCTATTTTTTATTAAAAGCAAAATGTCCGGTGATTGCCAGGGATATTGGCGTCAATACCGGTGCTATTGTTTTAAAAAGGAACGGTAATTAGATGCCGGTTAAATTTCAACATTTTGGATTAACCATTACCGATAAAGCAGATATCCGGGAATTTTACCAGGATATTCTGGGCATGGAAATTCAGAAGGAATTTACGTTGAATGGAGAGCTTGCAGAGCAAATATTCCAGCAGGATCATGACATTCAGGTTGTTGCGGGAACGATTGGCAACCTGTCCGTTGAATTGTTTTTAGCGGATGAAAAACCCGATTCAGTTTGGGAGCATATCTGCTTTGTCAGCGAAAACCGACCGGCGCTGATCACTGCCTGTCGGGCGAAAAAGTATCCGGTGACCGTAATTGAGCGAGAGCCTTTTGACATTGTTTTTATCAAAGATAAATCGGGCAATCTGTTTGAGATTAAGCAAGGATAACTAACGAGTAATTAACGTATACATAATAAAATTGAAAGGAAATGATATGAAAATCGCAATTCCCCTGACAGGCGGACAACTCTCTTCGCATTTCGGACACTGTGAGGAGTTTGGTATTTATAAAGTCGAAAATGGTAATGTTGTTAAATCAGAGAAACTCACACCGCCGGCGCATGAACCGGGTGTTTATCCCCGCTGGCTGCACGAAATGGGCGTCACGGTCGTGATTGGCGGCGGCATGGGCAACCGTGCCCAGGATCTGTTTCACCAGAACTGCATTGATGTGTATTATGGTGTTACCATTGCTGATCCCGAAGAAATTGTAAAAACCTATTTAGCCGGTAACCTGGAAAGCGGCGTCAACCTCTGCGATCATTAGTAGCATATTTCGTTACGACGCTGGAAAGTCGTAACGAGATGGCACCTCGGCCTTCGTATCAGTCTTAACCTGTTTTCTGTGAGCGGATAGCTCTCTCTCTGGTTAAAAATGCTGCAATGATCAACTCCAGTCCTAAAAATGCTGCAATAGATGGCCCATAGGAAAAATCAAAGGCGTAAGAAGATACAAGACCGCAAAGAATAGCCACTAATCCCATTAACCACGCCAGAACCAGGCGGCTTGACCACTTCGTGAAAAACAGCGCCGAAAAGGTAGCCGGGATAATCAGGAAAGAGAACACAATCAGAACGCCGCCTAGGCGTACCGAATATGTTATCACAAAACCCAAGCTGACATAGAATAAGAAATCCCAGAGCTCGGCTTTGGTATTGTTGCCGGGTTGACTGTGGTAATTTTTAGATATATCTCTAAATCGTTGCCGAAAAAAAGAGATCTTGAATAGGTATTATGAATCAATAGGAGCCGTAAACTGTTCTAAGATAAAGACTGTAGCGCTTGACGGAGCCCAAACCTATATCAGTTCAACTAATAAATATGCAGTAAATGC
>Ga0268276_1000930_pt1 | contig 31460 bp, 29 predicted proteins | sample saktaG_4_FD_190145 | JGI IMG/M metagenome (GOLD analysis project Ga0268276, IMG submission 190145) | Saline water microbial communities from Sakinaw Lake, British Columbia, Canada - sak_2010_1_5_45m | ecosystem: Environmental > Aquatic > Non-marine Saline and Alkaline > Saline ...
AAGCCGTCGTCCTTTATTGGACTTGTGGGTTCGAGTCCCGCCTCCTCCGCATAGAACAGAAGTGTCGAGGTTTAACCTCGACAGGTGAGCAGGATAAAGTAAGTGATGTGCATATGAATATTATTCAAGAAAATGTTGATTGTTCCGGCATCAAATTAACATCTAAGGACGTCCATGGAAAAGAAGTGGGCAGGGCGTTTTTGTATATAATGCATAATGATTTGCATGATAAGCCCTTTGGTTTTATGGAAGACGTGTGCGTTGTAGAGGAAATGCGCGGAAAAGGATTGGGAACTTCTCTTGTAAAACGTGTTATCGCATTAGCAAAAGAAAAAGGATGCTATAAGCTGGTTGCCACTAGCCGACATTCTCGAGAGAAAGTCCATCAGCTATATGTGAAATTGGGATTTTACGATCAAGGAAAGGAATTTCGTATTGATTTTTAATTATTTTGAGCACAATAAGGATTGTGTTTTCTCTTTCTAAAATCGTTTTGTAAAATACGGAGGGGTGCGAGAGTGGTTGAATCGGACAGTCTTGAAAACTGTTAAGGTAGAAATATCTTCGTGGGTTCGAATCCCACCCCCTCCGCCAATTACTTACTTACGAACCGAAATATTTTTTAAAATATGGACAAACAAGAAGTTCAAAAGTTAATCGAAGAGGCTATTGAATACAAGTCAGAAACAAATAGTGTTGAATTTAAAGATGCGCGTGGAGGTTTGCCAAAAAGCACATGGAAGTCAATATCTGCATTCTCACATAAGCCAGGGGGTGGAATTATTGTTTTTGGAATTATTGAAGATAGAGATAAAAGAGAAATAGAAATAATAGGGGCAGAAGGCCTTGATAATTTGCAGGAAAAAATTGGCGATTTGGTTAATAATGAGATGAGTTTTGTTATTCGGCCGATCTATCACATATTAGAAATTGAAAAAAGAACACTACTAGCTATTTTTATACCAGAATGTCCCGATCAGTTTAAACCCTGCTATTACAAGCCTGCAGGCATGCCAAACGGTGCATATATAAGAGATGGCAATACTGACAGAAAAATGACTGATGATGAGATGAGGAATTTAATCGATAATTCTAAAAAATTTAAATTCGATATCACTGTAGCAGAAGAAGCTTCGCTTGATGATTTGTCAAAAGAGAAGATTTTAGAACTTTTAATAAAAAGTGGCGAAAGAACTCAGAGACAAAGCTTGCCAGAAGAAATCGACTTCGAATTATTAAAGAATTTGGGAATAGCTGATAATTTTGATGGATTACAAAAACCAACCCTTGCCGGTTTCTTAATTTTTGCTAAGGATCGCCCGCAAAATAAACAACAATTCAGTAGGTATACTATTAGGTGTGTTAGATTTAAGGGTTCAAGTGTCGCTGCGGAAATTATTGATAGTTTAGACATTAAAGAAACACTCGATATTCAGATAGATGGAATGCTAAAGTTTGTTTTAAGGAATATTAAAAAGAGTGCGGAGATAATTGGCACAAAAAGAATTGAAAAATACGAGTATCCAGAAAAGGCGATTAGGGAAATAGTTGCTAATGCCGTTATTCATAGAGATTACAAAATCACTGAAACCTACACTCAGGTAAATATATTTGAAGATAGAATAGAGGTTTTTAACGCTGGATGTTTACCACCCGGAGTCACAATAGAAAACATAAAAGATGCTCAAGTTAGTCGAAATGAAGTAATAGCAGCTCGCTTAAAAGAATTTGATTATCTTGAAGAATATGGGAGAGGTATTGATATTGTTTTTAATGAAATGAAAAAATGGAGTTTACTTCCGCCAATATTTAAAAATACATCAAATAGCTTCAAGGTTATTTTAATGGGAGAAAAGTTAAGTAAGCTAAACAAAAGGCAAGTAAAAATTTGGGAGTATTTAGTTGAGAACAAAAATGTAACAGCTAAAGAGTGTGAACAAATTGTGCCTGATACGCCGAGACAAACTATTAATTACGATTTGAGCCGAATGCAAAAGATGGGATTATTACATAGTGTGGGTAAATCTAAGAGCACTTATTATGAAGCTAATTTTTAGAAGCAATTAGAAGTAAGCTCAAAAAGCCGTTTACTTCAGGCATTTTATTCAGAATTTACTCTCATTATCTTTAGAAGCAATTAGAAGCAAAATGATCATATGTTAAGAATAAAATAGTGTCTTTTAAAGTGTTGAATATTATGAAAGTCAAAAACGGAGAAGTAAAGGTTAAAAGATATTGTTCCAAATGCCAAAAATGGTACGAGGTGACTATTGATGTGGATGAGTGCCCAAAATGTAGAGAGGTGCTTTTAATGGATCCAAAGGAAGAACAACTGGAAGATAATCAGAAAAAAAAGACCTGAGTTGTGTGTTTAATGATAAATTAGGGTATTATTTCTTTTCGGCTTGCCAATCTAAGATTCTGCGTTAGGATTTTGCTCAAAAAAGATTCAGATTTTGTCTAAAAGGTATCGCACTTCGACAAACTCAGTGCTTTGCTTTCAAAATCATGATAAATTAGTGAAATGAAGCAGAATAAAAAAAGACATACAAAGAAAGTAATTTCTATCCCAACAGCAATTATCATTATTATTGTCTGTGCTGTTTTAGTTGGCGGTCTTGTGTTTTGGCAATATTTAAAAATGGCGAAGGAGAAAGGGGAGAGGTTACCAATTGGTTGGCAAACATATCAGCGCCCTGCCACTATTTTTAGCTTTCGATATCCAGAAAAATGGGCAGTGGATGATTTAGAGGATCGATTTTATGTTGAACTTAAAAACGAAGAAGGAGAAGGTGTTGCTACTGTAGAATCAGGAAACTTAACTTTTTACTATCCCATTTCCACCCCCTTTTGTGCAGCTCATCCCGAAGACAATAGATGCGAGGTTTTAGAAACAGATAAATATTCCGCTTCAATTGATTGGAATCCAGAATCGGGTGAGGGAGCGATAGCTAAAATTGTAATACCCGAAGAATATACAACAGAAGAGTGGGTATTGATTGTTACTCTTTATGAAGCCGATACCTCTACAGAAAGTATTTTCCGTCAAATTCTTACCTCCTTTAAGTTTATTAAACCTACTATTGATATTTCTAATTGGCAAACTTACCGAAGCAAAGAATCTGGATTTGAAGTGAAATACCCTCCACAATGGCAATGTGACGATTGGTCAGAATGGTTTTTTCAATTATTTCCTAACCCAGAGACGGTTTCTCAAGAAATACAAGAAATCAGAGATATTCCATCTTTCTATATTGCGATTAGTGGTATTTCAATTGATGATAGGAGTTTGAGTTTAAGAGAATTATTTGACAAAGACATGTTGCCCGATTTAGTGGAGGATGTAGACCCCCAAGTTCAAGAAGTAAAAATTAATGATTTTGATGCTCTCACATTTTTTCGTGCCGGTATAAACCTTCGGGTATACATTGTTTTCCATCCCTATCGTACTAACAGAATTATACAAATATACTTTAATAACAATGAATTCGATCTTCGGGGAATTACAACGATTCAAACTTTCGACAAAATTCTTTCCACTTTCAAATTTATTAAATAAATTTAGCTACAATCTTGATTATTAATTTAAATTAAGTTAATTAAATCAGATTTGGCTAATAAAAATATGGTAGAAAATATAAATCAACAATCACCAGAGCCTTATTCGGAATTAAAATCATTTAAGCCATATCTAGGCAAAAAAGCGCCGGTATTGATACAAATCATAGCCGGTTTTATGTGGTTAGGAGCTGCAGGCGTTATTCTAAATGGTGTATTCAATTTAATTTTTAACCCAGTCTTTGGCATAATAACAATCTTAATTGGCATTTTCGCTATCATTACTGGAAAATCTCTTTTTGGAATGAAAAAAAGAGCGGTGCGAGATTCAATAATTATGGCGGTTTTGTTCGCCGGTATAGTTATTTGGAGTATAATTTCAACAAAATTTGCCGGTGGATTAGATGCAAACAAAACGGAAATTATGTTACTTTTATATGCTGCACTTTTAGTATTGATTACTTTAAAGTACAAACTGCGGTTTATTAATTAAGATTTAATGAAATTCGGCGGCGGTGAAAACAAGGGCGGGGCGGGAATTCCTTTCCCCCAACCCTTCTTCTTTCCCGTCCCGCCCGAGCGTTGGGTTTTATTTCTGTCGAGTGAAGCGCGGCAATCAAAAATCAATTTCCGAATTTTCTTCAAAGAAAGTTTTAACTTCGCCCAAAAGGTACCGCCAGTTAGAAAATTGCCAAAACCTCAAGTGTTTCAATTGAGGATTTAATAAAATAAATTATGAATCTTAGTTTCCAGAAAATTACACCGCGGGTTATTTTTTTACTAATCACGATTGTTGTTTTGGGCGTGGCAGGATTTTTTATCTACAATAGTTTTTTCCGTCCCGCGCAACAAATGGTTAACGAAAAAGTGGTCGGAAAATCCGACTTATTCGGAACAATGGGGGCCTTTACTATAAATAATGTGGCGATGAGTACGCCTGGGATGCTTGATGCTATTGGACAAAAAGGTTGGACTGAATTTAGAAAAGATAATTCGGCATATCAGAATCTTTTAAACAATTTGAAAAAACTTATTCAAGACCGCGCAAGACTTGTTGAAGAGACGGGTTTTTCTGTTGACAGGGAAATTCCAAGTTATTTTACTTGGAATATTATTGAACCCCAAAAAGGACAATTTGACTGGGAATTAACTGATATTTATGTAAAGGGGGCTTCAAATGTCGGCGTTAAAATTTCAGCTGTCATTCAGCCTTTTGCCAGTTGGGATCAAAAAAATACCCAGACAAACAAAGACGCGTTGGATTTTGCCTATTATGATTATAAGGCCGGTCTGCCTAAAGATATCGCCGAATATCAAAACTTTTTGGCAAAAATGGTTGAGCGTTATAAAGATAAGGTTGCTGTTTGGGAGATCGGTAATGAACCTGAAAATCCTGGCGGTGGTTATCAAAATAATCCAGAGGGATATTTTGATTTGGTTAAAATTACATCAGAAACGATAAAGAAAGCAGACCCAAAAGCTAAGGTAACCAATGGCGGCGCTATGCCCATAGTTGGCATGAGGGAATCGGATTCATTTAATGCTTTTTGGACTGAGTTTTTTACTCTTGGCGGCGGCCAGTATCTTGATTATTTTAATATTCACTATAATATTGAACGCAGTCCGGATGCTAAGTCAGATACGGCTACCTTTGAAAAAAACTTGGCAGCTTTTAATAATTTAATGGATAAAAATGGCGGCAGAAAACCTTTATACCTAACAGAATTTGGCGTTTATTCGGGTTTGCCGTCTTCTCAACCATCAGGACAATCCGCTCAAGGACAATTGCCCGGCAGCGAAGGCGGCAGATGCGGCGATAATATTTGCGATGATTTTGAAAAGCAAAACCCGAATGCGTGTCCGCAGGATTGCGGTGGAAGCGCGCTGAGTGGAAATCAGGAACAGTCTGCCGGTCAAAATCCTGAACAACAAGGCGTTTTAAATCAAAATCAAGGCGACTATCAGCCAGAAAACCAACAAGGTAATACGCTTCCTATTCAAAATCAAGAATCTCAAGCCGCTTTGTATTTTAAAAATTCAATTCTCGCTTTTGCTAATGGCGCTAAAACAATTTTTATTGATCTGATTGGTCCAGATAATGACATGGTTGGTTCTTCAATGGCATTTAATGCCGACGATGAACCGCGACTCTTTCTCACCACCTTAAAGATGATTGATAGTAAGGTTGGCGGTTTTTCTAAAGTAGAAAAAATTGATAGCGGTCAATATAAGTTTACCATTGGAAGCAAAAATATTTATGCTTTATGGTCGGGAACATTGCCAAATGAAATTTCCGGACAAGTAAGAGTAACAGGTATAAAGGGACAAGAACGGATTACGGATGCTGCGGGAATAAGATTAAGCGCCGACCAGCCGATTTTTATTGCATTACAGAGCAATAATTGAAGATTGAAATAGTTGCTCTTAATAGTTTCTAGAGTTGTAAATAATCTAATTCATAATTATGGAATTAAAAAAGATGAATCAGAAACAGGGAATCGGCTTATTCTTTGCAGGCATTGGCACTTTGGTTGGGGTTATCAGCAATCATATGCCCAAACCATATGGGTGGGTAATGCTTGGAATGGCAATACTGCTTCTTATTACAGGTGTCTTTTTGTGTTTTAAATACAGAAAATAAATGTGTTTAGAATCAAAAAGCCGGCATTGCCGGTTTTTGTTTTTATCCTCTTGCCGTAACAGCTCCCCAGACTTCTTTGGCTCCGGCTTCTTTGAGCGCTCTTGCACACCTGTTCATAATTAAACCGGTTGAGTAAAGATCGTTAACTAATAAAATCTTTTTGTCTTTTATTCTTTTTTCATCTTTTACTTTAAAAGTATCTTTCAAGATATTTTCTTTGAAGGATGTTTGCGGGGAAATCTTTGTTAAAACATCTTTTTCAAAAGGCAAGTTTAATTTTTCAGAAAGACTTAGGGCTATCAATTCTGACCGGCTGAATCCTTGTTCTTTTATTTCTCTTGGAAGCAAGGGGATATAGGTTACGATAAAATCCTTAGGCATCTGGTTTGACATCTCAAAATGGGCTATAATTAAATCAGCAAGAGGGTCTGATAATTCTCTTATCCGTTCAAAGAGTTTAATTGCCCTGCTGACTATTCTATTTTGATAAGGACAGGCGGCGTAAAGACCGTCTAAAGAAGTTTCAGTTTTGCAGGTTTTGCAGGTTCCGGGAAGTATTTTTGATGTTTTTCTGATATAATCTGGATAAAGAATTCTTTTTTTACAAACAGGACAGTATTGATATTCTAAAATTTCGATTAAACTTAAACAGTCGTAACAAAGATAAGTCCCTTGTTTGCCGCAGCTAATGCAGGAAGGCGGGAATAAAAGGTCCAGAATAAATTCTTCAACAGTCTTTAGCCAAGCAAACATAGTAATTTATACTTTTCCACAACCCTATTTTATGTTGTGTTTAATTTATGTTATTATATGATAATAGCATAAAAGTTATCGCAGAAATAAATAGGAAGGAAAATTTAGCATGAATTGGTCTCCGTTTAAAAAAAATCCTAATAATTGTTTAGGAATAGACATAGGAACTTCTTCCATTAAGATGGCTGAGGTTAGGAAAAAAGGGAATCAGAAAGAATTAAGAAATTACGCAGAAATCGAAATTAAAGATATTTATCCGGACCTTAAAAGAAATATTTTATCAAAAGAAAGCGAGGAAATAGCTCTTATCATTGAGGCGCTCTTAAAAGAGGCAAAAACAAAAACCAAAGCAGCAATTTTTTCGCTCCCGGATTATTCAAGCTTTTTTATCAACTTTACTTTGCCTTTTATGACCAGAGAGGAAATTCCCGAAGCGGTAAAGTTTGAGGCGCCGATCCACATTCCGCTTCCTTTGTCTAAAGTTGCTTTAGATTGGCAGATGGTTGAAGCTCCTGACAAAAAAACGCAAAAACCTATCAAGATTTTAGCCGTTGCGGTGCCAAATGAAATAGTAGATAAGTATAAGGAAATTGCTTCCTTGGCAAGATTGGACATGGTGTCTTTAGAAGCAGAAGTTTTTGGATTGATAAGGGCTTTGGTAAGAGATAAAGAGCCTACAGCCATTATTGATATTGGACAGGAAAGCACTACTTGCAGTATTGTTGATAAAAAAATATTAAAAGTTTCTCATAGCTTTGATTTGGGAAGCAGGAAGTTGGTAGATGTTTTAATGAAGGGTTTGAATGTTGACTATCGAAAAGCTGAAAAGATTAAAAAGAGAGAGGGGCTCCTGGGGGATGAGAAAGTTAAAAGTTACTTGACCCCGATTGTAGATAATATTTTAAGAGAAACTAATGAAATTTGTAACGATTTCTTAAAAATTGAGAGAAGAGAAATTAAAACCATAATATTATCTGGAGGAGGTTCTCTGCTCAGTGGCCTTAAGGAACATTTTGAGAAGAATCTGAATTTTAAGATAGAAATTGCTAATCCTTTTGCAGAGCTTAGTTGTCCGGAAATACTTTCAGGAAAATTAGAAAAAATGGGCCCTTTTTATGCGATATCAATAGGTATGGCTTTAAGAGGGTTTGGCTTAGGAGAATTTAAATAAAAATATGAATTTGCGAATGGAATGCGAATGCTGTAAGCGCGTCTGATGATAAAATTCTCAATTTACGGCATTCAAACTCAATTCGTTATTATATAATATGGTTGGAATTATACCAAAACCTGCGCCAAAAGTGCCTTTATGGCAGCAAATTGCTTTCTATTCTGCAATTATCTTATTAATAGCAGTAATAGCATCATATTTTGGCCTGGGATATCTTGAGAAAAAAGCATCGGAAAAGATTAAAAATCTTGAAGTTCAAATTGCCAATGTCAAAACCGAGGAAGAAATGGCACTCAGGAGGGAATTATTTAGAAAGGAACAAAATATTAATGACTTTATAGTTGTCTTGAGTAAGCATGAGGTTCATTCTGCTCTCTTCCTTTTTCTAGAAAGGATTTGCCATCCCAAAGTTCAATTCTTGGAAGTTGGTTTTTCAACGGAGGAAACAGGGCCTCGGGTAGAAATTCCTGCAAATGCAGAAAGCTATGAAGTTGTCCATCAGCAGTTGATGATTCTTAAAGATGAATCTTTGATTAAAGGATTTCAACTGGGAGGTATCAACATCGGAAAGGACGGTAAGATTGGTTTCAATCTGTTATTAAGTTTGGATCCTGAAATTTTTAAATTTGAGTAAAAATAATTTTAAAATTAAGAAAACATGGAGAATAAAATAATTATTACCATTATTATCTTCACGATAGTGTTGGGGGTAGGAATGGGGTTAATATGGCCCAAATATCAGTGCTACAAAGTGTCGAGATTGGAAGTGGGCAAAAAGGAAACAGAACTTGTATATAATCAGCAGTATTTTTCGCGGCTGAAAGAAATAGAGACCGAACTTGCCAGAAACCAAGAGTCTGTTTCAAAAATAGAATCTGCTTTGCCCGAATACTTTTCTGTGCCTGCCTTTTTTGCGAATCTTCAAAAGATGAGCGCTCAAGCAGGGTTAATTTTAAATCAGGTTTCAAAGTCTTCAACTAAAGATAATGAAGGAGTAAAAGAGCATTCCTTCTCAGTATCTGTTTCCGGTACGATTTCAAGCTTTGAAAACTTTATTCTATACCTGGAAAATTCGGTAAAATTGGTAGATGTAGAAAGCTTTGGTTTTTCTTCTCCTACGGAAGAAGAGGCAACGGACGAAGAAGTACTTGATTTTAATTTAGCGATAAAAACATATTCATATTAAAAATTGAGCATTTAAGTATCTTTAACATTTAAACTTTTCATGTTTATATGTTTAAATGCTTAAAAGCTTAGAGGAATTGTGGCTATAACTTTTGGATCCCGCCAGAAAAAAGAAAAAAATCTAGTTTTACTTTTCGTTATAATCGTTGCTTTTGGGGTGGTGATAGTAAGCTTTATCTTGGGCCAAAGGTCAGCTCCTTTGTTTTTGGAACCTTCCAGACCCGCAGAACCCAAGATAAATTGGAACCTTTTATCCAGTCCTACTTTGCAAAAACTACAACTATTGCAGGAAATCCCTCTTTTAGACGGAGAACCGGGCAGAGAAAATCCGTTTTTACCATATTAAATAAAATTAGAAACTTATGGCTGTGTTAATTGATGAACTAGTTCGTCTTAAGAAATTGCCAAAAATAAAGGCGAATGAACTAAAAGAAAAAATAAAGACCTCCGACAAAAGAGAGGAAGAAGTAATATTAGCGAATAACATAGTCCCGGAGGACTTTTTATTTGCCCTGAAAAGCAAAAAGCTGAATATTCCCTTAGAAAGAGTTTATCCCGAAGACATTTCTTTGAAGATTTTGGAATTAATTCCTGAAGATTCTGCAAGGTATTATGAAATGATTGCTCTGGCGGAAAAAGGTGAAATTGTGAAAGTAGGAATGGTTTACCCGGACAATTCCAAAGCGAAAGAAGCTTTGGAATTTCTGGCAAGACAATCGGATTTCTCTTACGAAATCATTCTCATTACCTTATCAAACTTTACCGTTCTCTTAAGGAAATACAAAAGTTTAAGAAAAGAAGTAAGTGCTGCTTTGGGGGAATTAGAAGTTGAAGAGCCCAAGAAGATTAGAAAAGAGGAGATTAAAAAGATGGCCGAGACGGCTCCGATTAGTAAAATAGTGTCGGTGATGTTGAGGCACGCTGTGGACGGAGGGGCTTCCGACGTACACATAGAACCGATTGGCGATAAGTTGAGAATAAGATACAGAACATTAGGCCGTCTTTACTCTTCGTTGTCTTTGCCTATAAAAGTCCATCCCGCGGTAGTTGCCAGAGTAAAAATTCTTGCGAAGTTAAAAATTGATGAAACAAGAATTCCTCAAGACGGGAGGTTTAGTTTAAAAATGGGCGCAAAGGACATTGATTTCAGGGTTTCGACCTTTCCTACATCTTCAGGGGAAAAGGTTGTAATCAGAATCTTGGATCCCGAAAAAGGACTCAGGGACTTTAAGAAACTTGGATTAGTCGGCAAAAATCTTGAAGCGATGAAGGAAGCCATTGCCAAACCTTACGGCATGATTTTGGCTACAGGTCCTACCGGTTCCGGTAAAAGTACAACCTTGTATGCCCTCTTGAGAATTTTGAATAAAGAAGAAGTCAACGTAATAACTCTGGAGGACCCCATTGAATATCATTTGGAAGGAGTAAACCAATCCCAAGTAAAACCGGAGATAGGATATACTTTTGCAAAAGGATTAAGACATATTATGCGTCAGGACCCCGACATCATCATGGTTGGTGAAATCAGAGATGAGGAGACCGCTTCTCTTGCAGTACACTCTGCTTTGACGGGGCACCTAGTTTTGTCCACCCTGCATACCAATGATGCTTTAGGCGTAATTCCCAGGTTGGTTGATATGGGTGTACAGAATTTTCTTATTCCTTCTTGTTTAAATATTGCTTTGGCTCAAAGATTGGTAAGAGTTCTTTGCCCCGATTGTAAAAAGAAGATAAAAGCTTCTGAAGGAGCTCTGAAGATTATAGACGAAGAATTAAAAGATGTGCCCGAAAAGATTCGCAAAGAGATAAAGATTCCTTCACCTTTGTACATCTGCGAACCCCAAGGATGTAAAAAATGCAATCATACGGGCTTTACCGATCAGATTGGTATTTTTGAAGTTTTGTTAATGACTCCGGAATTAGGCCAATTAATTTCAAAAACCCTTTCCGTAACGGAAATCCGCAAAGAAGCAAGAAGGCAGGGCAGAACTACCATGAGGCAGGACGGTGTCCTAAAAGTTTTAGAGGGGATAACCACTATTGAGGAGGTATTAAGGGTAACAAAGTAAACATATAAACATTCGAATAATTTGAAGATATATGATTGGTGGTCATAAACAAAAAACTAAAGATTTATTATCTTTAGCCGCAAAAAAGAAGGCATCGGATATTCATCTTATTGCGGGCTGCGTCCCAATAATGAGAATTAACCGCAAGCTTGATTTTTTGCTTAAAGAAGAAAAATTGTCAGCGGATGATGTTAGGGCAATGTCTTTTTCTTTAATGGATGAAGGGCAAAAAGATAGATTTTTAGAGAAGAAAGAAATTGATTTTGCCTATTCATCAGAAGACAATCACCGTTTTAGAATTAATGTTTTTTTTGAGAAAGGGCAGGTAGCTTGCGCTTTGAGATTGATACCCGACAAGATTTTATCGCTGGAAGAATTGAATCTTCCTCCAATATTGTATGTTTTCACCACTGCTTTGCAGGGTTTCGTTCTGATAACAGGACCCTCGAGCCATGGAAAATCTACAACTTTGGCTGCTTTGATAGATGAAATCAATCACACGAGGCATGAACATATTATAACCATTGAAGATCCTATTGAATATGTTTTCAAGGGAGATAAGTCAATTATTCAACAGAGAGAAGTTTTTCAAGACACACTAAGTTTTGCTAAAGCGCTGAAATCTACTTTTCGTCAAGACCCCGATGTTATTATGGTGGGAGAAATGAGAGATTCTATAACCATGGCTACCGCTATTACTGCAGCAGAAACAGGCCATTTGGTTTTTGCGACCCTGCATACTAATTCGGCGGCTCAAACAATCCATAGAATTGTGGACGGTTTTCCTCCCGGACAGCAGGGGCAAATAAGGGCTCAGCTTTCATCGTCTCTTTTGGGGGTAGTTTCTCAGCGCCTTATTCAAAGAACCAAAGGGGGATTGATTCCTGCCTGTGAAATAATGATTAGAAATACAGCTGTAGCCAATTTGATCAGGGAGAATAAAATTCATGAAATTCCTTTGGTTATTGAGACTTCGATGGAAGAGGGGATGATGTCCATAAACAGATCTTTGGCCAACCTGGTTAAGTCAAGCGAAATTAGCCTAGAAAGCGCTTTAAACTATTCATTGAATCCCGTTGAACTAAAAAACCTTATAAAAAGGTAGGATATAAGGTATAATTCAATTAGTATGAAGTTTAAGTATTGGGCGAGATCTAAAGACGGTAAGTTTGAGAGCGGAGTTATTGAAGCCTCTTCAAGAGGGGCGGCTTTAGAGATTTTAAAATCAAGTCATCTGTTTGTAACCGGGCTTGAAGAAACAGAATCAGTTCCTTTTTGGGCAAGAGATATTAGGTTGTTTGAAAAGATTACCGCAGTTGACCTTGTTATGTTTTCAAGACAGCTGTCGGTGATGTTTTCCTCAGGAGTTCCTTTGACTGAAGCATTGACTGCACTTGGCAATCAGGGCAATAAAAAGAAATTTAAGGATAAAATCCTAAGGTTAGCCGAAAATATAGAAGGAGGAACGAATTTCTCAAAAGCCCTTTCTGACTTTCCGGAAGTCTTTTCGGATTTTTATATTTCTGTAGTAAGGTCAGGAGAAGTATCAGGAACTTTAGGCAAATCCTTGGTTTATCTGGCAGATCATCTTGAAAGACAGCATAATCTCCGTTCAAAACTGCAGGGAGCTATGGTTTATCCTGCATTAGTTATTACGGTTATGATGGGAGTATTTGTTTTAATAACCGTTTTTATTATTCCTCAGCTGGTTGGAATTCTTGAAGGATCGAAGGTTGAACCTCCTGCCATTACTATGGCTGCCATCGCTCTTTCTAATTTTATGAGAAATTATTGGTGGGCAATACTTCTGTTTTTGGTGGGTTTTGGGGTGTTCCTCTTGTTCTATGTTAAAACAAAAGAAGGGAAAAGGAATTTTGACAAAGTTTGCTTATCAATACCCTGGGTTGGACTTTTTTTAAAAAAGATTTATTTAGCGCGTTTCGCAGAAAATCTATCAACTTTGATTACAGGGGGATTGCCCATAAGCCAGGCATTGGAAGTTGCAGGAAGGATAGTAGGGAATTCAATCTACCGAGAAGTTATCGTTGAAGCAAAAAATAAAGTAATAAAAGGAGAATCAATCACTAGTGTTTTTTCCCAGTACCCTGAGATTTTTACTTCTTTATTCTGTCAAATGAGTTTAACGGGAGAGAAAACGGGAAATATAGATAAAACGTTAATGACGGTTGCTAATTTTTATGAGGAAGAAATAAGCAGGATTACCGATAATATGACGAGCATTATAGAGCCGGTCATGATTGTTATTTTGGGAGCCATGGTTGGGTTGCTGATGGGATCGGTTGTTATTCCCTTATATCAGATTTCTTCAGCAGGATTATAAGGAAGATTAATTTTCCACAGGTTAACTTTTTTATTTTATGATATAATGAGTGAAAAAATAGTTTGTTATTTTCTCTGTTTTTAATTGATATCTTTTTGTTTTTAAAAAAAGAAAAGGTCGAAAAAGAATATAGATTATTTTAAAATGAAAAAAGGTTTTACTTTAATTGAATTATTGGTAGTAATCGCCATTATTGCTATCCTGGCTTCCATTGTTATGGTTTCTATGTCAGGGGCAAGGGATAAAGCGAGAGATGCAAGGTTGAAAGGAGACTTATCTCAGGTAAGAACTCTTGCAGAATTGATAGTCGATGATAACAGCAGTTACGCTTCAACTTGCGCCAGCTCTTCTTCTCTGGGAGCTACTGGAACCAATTACACAACTCAATTAACTACTATTCAAGCTGATATTGCTGCCCAAGGTTCTACGACAACTTGTTATGCCACTGCGGGCAGTTATTGTATTAGTGTTGCGTTGCTTACTTCCGGGATGGCTGATGCTGATAACTATTGCGTTGATTCTGATGGAGTGGCGGTAGCTACGGCTACGGTTTGTGCTGGTAACGCTACAGGGTGTAATGGACAAGCCCTTTAGTCCAATCTTCGAAAGATTGAAAGATTGAAAAGTTTGAAATTCGGGATTTTTAAATAAATGTCAATTTTACCCTGTATGAAAAGAGGTTTTACTTTAATTGAATTATTGGTGGTAATCTCCATTATTTCTATCTTGGCTTCCATTGTTATGGTTTCTATGTCAGGGGCAAGGGACAAGGCAAGGGATGCAAGACTGAAAGGAGACTTATCTCAAGTAAGGACTCTTGCAGTATTGATAGAAGATGATAATAATAGTTTTGCCTTGACTTGTGCCAGCTCTTCTTCTTTAGGAGCTCCAGGCACCAATTATGCGACTCAATTAGCCACTATTCAGGGCGATATTGAAGGTCAGGGTTCTACAACGACTTGCTATGCTACCACGGGGAGTTACTGTATTAGCGTTGAACTTCTTTCCATCGGGATGCCTACTAGCGACAACTATTGCGTTGACTCTGATGGAATAGCAGGGGCTACGGCTACGGCTTGTGTTGGCAGTGCTACGGGGTGTAACGGACAAGCCCTTTAATTTAATCTTTAAAAGGTCGGAAAACTCCGAAGCTTAAGGTCTTGAGTAAATATTAAGTTTTACTTTAAAATGAAAAAAGGTTTTACTTTAATTGAATTACTGGTAGTAATTGCCATTATTGCCATTCTAGCTTCCATTGTTATGGTTTCTATGTCAGGGGCAAGAGATAAGGCAAGGGACGCAAGGATAAAAGGGGACTTAGCTCAAGTTAGGTCTTTGACTGAAATGCTGTATGATACCGATAGCTATTCTTATGATGATTTATGCACGGATTATAATAATCTTATAACAAGCGGAAAAGGTGATTTAGGTGCTCAATTTAAATCTCTTCAAGATGACATGGTTACCCAGGGAGCAACTACCACGTGTAGTGACTCAGCTACTGCTTATTGCGTAAGTATGGATTTACAAACAACGGGAGCCGGATTCTACTGCATAGATTCAACGGGATCAGCAACGACTACTTCCGCTAATAATTGTACATCGACGAGTATCAGTTGTTCCTAGATATCATTTTCTTTTTAGATAAGAGTTAAGGCCCGCTTGGCGGGTTTTAATTTTGCAAAATTATATGTAGAATATATTAATGTATTGTTTTTTTAATATTAGCTTCTTTATATTAGGATTGGTGGTTGGTTCTTTTTTGAATTCGGTTATTTACAGGATACATAAAAAAGAAAGCATTTTTTTTCCAAGATCTCATTGTCCTTGTTGTAATTATAAGTTGACATGGAAAGACTTGATTCCCGTCTTGAGTTTTTTGATTTTAAGGGGCAAATGCAGACATTGCAAAAAACCCATATCTTTTCAATACCCCTTGGTTGAACTTTCAACGGGATTTCTTTTTCTTTTAATTTTTAATTTTCAGCCTTCATTTTTTAATCAATTTTTAATTTTTAATTTTCAAAATTTTATATTTCTGATCTACTTATTGATTATTTCTTGCTTTTTGATTGTTGTTTTTGTATACGATTTAAAACACTATATTATTCCAGATAAAATAGTTTACCCAGCTATTTTAGTATCCGGTATCTGGTATTTGGTATCCGGTATTTTCTTTGGTCTTTACACTAACCATCAAATACTTAATCTTATATATTCTTGCCTCGGGGCCTCATTATTTTTCTTCTTGATATGGTTTTTATCAAGAGGGAAATGGATTGGTTTTGGAGACGTAAAGCTTGTATTTTTCATGGGATTATTCCTTGGATTTCCAAATATCCTGGTAGCTTTGTTTTTAGCTTTTTTAATTGGTGCTATAATAGGGTTAGGATTTATATTCTTCAAGAAAAAGGATTTATCTTCCGAGATTCCCTTTGGCCCATTTCTGGTAACGGGAACTTTTATTGCTTTGTTCTTTGGAAGAGAATTGATCAATTGGTATCTTAATTTTCTAAACTGGTGATTTTAAACCATTATGGCTTTTAAAAAAAGAACAATCGGAAAAGAAAAGTTTAAATATGGATTTACTCTTATAGAGCTTCTCGTAGTGATAGCGACGATTGTTATCTTAACAGGCTTTGTTTTGACAAGTTATCCCGGTATTAATAAGAACTTCTCTCTTCATAGATCTGCCAGCAGGCTGGCTCAGGATATAAGGGGAATGGAAGAAAGAGCAGTTTCAATGAGGGAGATAGGCGGTACCCCTCCTGATGGATACGGAATCCTTTTTGATAAAAATGCTTCCCCTTATTCCTATCAGATATCGGCTTTTGAAGAAAGCGGAGGCAGTTGGTCTGCTACTGATTCATGGCAGGAAACGGTTAGTTTTGAGTCCGGGATTAGGATAAGTGCGCTAGTAGATAATGGGGTTTCTACCTCTACTTTAATCCTTGTTTTTGAGCCGCCTAACCCTACGGTCTGGACTAATGATGCTTCTTCAAGTTCAAGCACCATCACTCTTTATATTGAAACAGATGCGACTAAAGTTAAATCAGTTTCTCTAAATCAGACCGGTTTGGTCACAACAGAGTAAAATATTAATTATGTCAAAAGGTTTTACTATTATAGAAGTTATCGTGGCTATGTTTATCCTCACAACGGGGATCTTAGGCACCTTTTCTTTTATTGCCCATTATAACGAATACAGCTCCCTTTCCGTGATGCGTTTTACGGCCGCCTATTTAGCCCAAGAGGGGATAGAGATTGTCAAAAACATTAGAGACGGAAATTATCTCGAAGGGAATCTTGTCAATAACTGGAATCAAGGATTTAGTATGGTTGGTGACCGTGAAGCAGACTATACTAGTACTACCAGTCTTTCAGCCTACAGCGGCAATGTTCTTAACATAGATAATAGTGGCTTTTATAGCTATAATGCCGGGACCGCAAGTCTCTTTGTGCGCAAAATTCAGATTGTATCAAGCAATGCTACCAGTACCTATATCTCCTGCCAGATTACATGGACAGAAAAAGACAGGACGCATCAAGTAACCGCAGAAGAAGAGATATATAGCTGGGGCTGGCAGTAATTAAATTTATTACAATATGAAAGGCAAAGGAAAACTTAAAATGAAATATTTGAATTTTGGAAACAAAGGTTTGACTTTAATTGAAATGCTGGTAGTTGTAACTCTTCTCTCTCTGACAATGACTGCGGTAACGGGCATTTTTAGATCAGTTATCAGGGGACAAGCAAGGGCTTTAACATCTGAGGAGCTTTTAAATCAGACAAGTTATGCCATAGAATACATGGGCAGAGCTCTAAGGATGGCGAAGAAAGATACTGCAGGAACGTGTATCGGTGTTAACTTGAATTATTTAAAAACTCATGAGGACAATGGAATAAAGTTTTTAAGTTACGAAGACAGATGCCAGGAATTTTATCTTGCAACTACAACTACAAGCAGGAAATTGAAAGAAGTGATAGACGGGGGGAGCGCCGTGGATCTAACCTCAGATGAAATTGAAGTGGTTAATTTCAATATTGGATCGGATGATTCGTGGGATGAGGATGATAATCTTCAACCGAGAATTACTATTTTTTTAGACATGAAAGGGAAAAGGGAATTGTTGAAGGAGGGGGAACAGCCTGAAATCAAGATTCAAATTACAATTTCCCAAAGGAATCTTGATGTTTTAGAGTAATCTTAGATTATGATTAAGTTAAAGACAAAAACAGAAGAAGGAATTTCTCTATATCTGGCAGTCTTAGTGATGGTGATTCTACTTGCTGTTGTTTTGGGGTTGAGTACAATTTTATTCGGCCAGATTAGAATGATAGGGGGAATGGAGGATTCTGTAATTGCCTTTTGTGCTGCAGATACCGGCATAGAATATATTCTATTTGAGGGAGAGAATGCAAGTACTTCTGAAAACTACTCAGGATCTTTGAGCAACGGAGCTGCCTGGATAGGAAAAGTTGTAAATCCCGGCGCAAGCGAGGGAGGAGTTGAGTGCCCTGCAAGCATTGATAACTTTTGCATCCATGCTCGCGGTACATACAACAATAGCAGAAGGGCGATTCAGATTTCAAGGTAAAAATTAAAAAATGAAAAGGATTTTTTTGCATCTTAAAAAGCTGGATTGGATTTTAACCCTAGAAGCTGTTGCGTTGGTCGCTATAGGTCTTGTTTGTATTTATAGTTCTTCTTTAGGGGATTTTTTTAGTTTTAAAAAACAAATCATCTTCTTTGTCTTGGGGTTTTCCTTAATGATACTTTTTTCTTTTTTTGATTATCGGATTTTGAAGGAAAATCCATATCTAATTCTCGCTATTTATTTTTTGTGTCTTGTGGCTTTGTTAGGACTTTTTTTCTTTGCTCCGGAAATTAAAGGAACAAGATCGTGGTATAAGCTTGGCCTTATCTCTATTGATCCGATAGAATTTGCTAAAATTGCTTTGATAATTTTGCTTGCGAAGTATTTTTCAATGCGCCACATTGAAATGTATAACTTCCGGCACATTTTGCTTTCCGGATTTTATGTTTTTTTGCCTGCCCTGCTTATCTTTTTGCAGCCCGATTTGGGATCGGTAATTATTCTATTAAGCATTTGGATTGTCGTTCTTTTCATATCCGGTATAAATATGCGTCACTCCTTAATTCTGCTTTTGATTTTTGCTCTAATTTTAAGCTTGGGATGGTCCTTTCTTTTAAAAGATTATCAGAGGCAGAGGGTAATAAATTTTGCCTTTCCTCAGCAAAACCTCTTAGGCGGCGGTTGGAGTCAAAACCAAGCCAAGATTGCCATAGGTTCTGGAGGAATTTTTGGCAAGGGCATAGGTAAAGGTTTGCAAACCGAATACAGGTTTTTGCCGGAACCCCGAACCGACTTTATATTTGCTTCTCTGGCAGAACAGACAGGATTGATGGGTATTTTAATATTGTTTTTAATATACGGACTGCTCATAAACAGGATTATTAAGATTTGCTTAGAACACCAAACTAATTTTCCGCGGCTCTTGTCGGTTGGTTTTTTAGCTCTTTTGGTTTCCCAAATTTTTGTGAACGTAGGCATGAATATTGGAATTCTTCCTGTTATTGGTATTCCTTTGCCTTTTATCTCTTACGGAGGCAGCGGATTGATCGCCTTGTTTATAGGGCTGGGAATAATTCAGAGTATAAAAATTCATAAAAGTTAGTTATTTTTAAGACAATCAAAACAGATTTCACAAAAAAGCTGGACTTTATTTTTACTTTATGATATATTAAGCATTACTCGTTCTCTCAGAGGTTTTCAAGAACGTGCATTTCTTTCTTGACATTTTTGCTATTTAATATTAAAATTTCAAATGTGCCTTGGATTTTTCCTTTCGAATTTATTCTCCTAAGAAAATAAATATTAAAAGGACCTAAAAACATTAAATTAGGGCATTTTTTGTTTATGGGAAAAGAGATCAAAAGTTTTTCTAAATCAAAGATTAGGCTGCCTCTGCCTTTTTTATTAGAGGTGCAGGAAGAAGCTTGGCAAAATTTCTGGAAAAGAGACTTGCCCGAGCTCTTTTTTGAAGTTTCTCCAATCCGTGATTATACGAAAGAAGAATTAGAACTTTGGTTTTTGGACTTTAAGCTGGATCCTCCTAAGCACAAATCGGATTTGGAGGCGAGGCAGAACAATGATTCTTACGAAAGGTCTCTTAGGGTTAGGACAAAACTTGTTAATCTTAAAACTAAGGAAGTGAAAGAGCAGGAAGTTTTCTTGAGTGATTTCCCCATAATGACGGAAAGAGGTACTTTTGTGGTCAACGGAGTTGAAAGGGTTGCTATATCACAGCTCATTCGTTCTCCGGGGGCTTTTTTTACTGTCCAAAATACGAGTGGAAAGAATAATTTCGGAGCAAAAATCATTCCTAACAGAGGTGCCTGGCTTGAATTTTCAACAGAGAACTCGGGATTTATCGGAGTGAAAATTGACAGAAAAAGAAAAGTAGCAGCTACCACCCTACTGAGAGCGTTTGGCATCGGAAAGACGGAGGATATTAAGAAGCTTTTTAGGGATGTGGATAATGATGCAGAAATTAAATATATTGAAGAAACTCTTTCCAAAGACCTCTCTTCCAATCAGGAAGAAGCCTGGGTTGAGATATATAAAAGGCTGAGACCCGGAGAAATGATAATGCCCGAGAGCGCAGGAGAATTTCTTAAGAATATGTTCTTTAATTTTGAAAGATATGATCTTTCAAAAGTAGGAAGATGGAAAACATGGCAGCGACTTCCTGAATTAATGGATGGTTTTGAGAAATATGGGATAGCTGATTTAGCAAAGGTTCAGGAAATTTCCGGTAAAGCCGAAAAGAAAGTTTCGGACAAACAAAAGAAAGTTAATGAGTCGGGGAAGGAGGAGAGGGAAATAACAATAGAGGATAGAATTTTACATGTTGAAGACATTATTGCTGTAGTTAGAGAAATAATACGGCTTAACAATACTCCCGGGGCAAAACCCGACCAAATTGATCATTTAGGAAATCGTCGCGTCAGATGTTTAAACGAATTTCTGCAGAACAGAATGAGGGTAGGGCTAATGAGAATGGAAAGAATTATTAAAGATAGAATGTCTACCTTGGATATTTTTACTTTAACTCCGAACCAATTGATTAATCCCAAACCGGTAATGGCGGTAGTGAGGGAGTTCTTTAGTTCCTCTCAATTATCTCAGTTTATGGATAATGAAAATCCTTTGGCAGAGCTTGAACATAAGAGGAGATTAACGGCAACCGGTCCCGGAGGATTAACAAGAGAAAGGGCAGGTTTTGAAGTAAGAGACGTTCAACCTTCTCATTACGGGAGAATTTGTCCTATTCAAACTCCGGAAGGGCCTAATATCGGATTGGTTGGGCATTTAGCTGGTTTTTCAAAAGTTAACTCTTATGGTTTTCTTGAAACTCCTTACTTTAAAGTAAGGAATGGAAAAGTATTGAATGAGATTGAATATTTAAATGCTTATGAGGAGGAAAAATACAGCATTGCTGCAGGAGGCATAGAAACTGATGAAAAAAACAATATTGTTCCAAGCAAAGTTGAGGCAAGAGTAAACGGAGAGCCTGGAATAATTTCAAAAAAAGAAATTGATTTTATTGACTGTTCTCCAGAACAATGTATTTCTGTAGCAACTTCCCTTATACCTTTTTTAAAGAATGACGATGCTAATAGGGCCTTAATGGGTTCTAATATGCAGCGTCAGTCGGTACCCTTAATCAAGCCGCAAGCTCCTTTGGTTTGTACCGGCGTGGAAGAAAAAATAGCAAGAGATTCCGGACAGGTAATAATTGCAGAAGAGGATGGCGTAGTTACGGAAATAGATGCAGAAAGTATTACCATCAAAGGAAAGAATAAGGAGACGTACAAGTTAAGAACTTTCATTAGAACCAATCAATATACTTGTTTCCATCAGAGGCCCATAGTTGGAAAAGGACAAAAAATTAAAAAAGGACAAGTTATTGCAGATGGAGGGTCCGTAGAAAAGGGAAGATTGGCCCTGGGGAGGAATCTTTTGGTTGCTTTTATGCCTTGGAGGGGCGGCAACTATGAAGATTCCATAGTGATTTCGGAAAAATTGGTTAAAAATGATACTTTTAGTTCAATAAATATTGAGGACTTTACTTGTGATGTCCGGGAAACAAAACTGGGTCCGGAGGTTACAACTTCTGATATTCCCAATGTTGGGGAAGAAAAATTAAGGGACTTGGACGAAGAGGGAATAGTGAGAGTTGGAGCAGAGGTTAGCCCCGGTGATATTTTAGTTGGCAAAATCTCTCCAAAAGGAGAAGCTGAACTTACTGCAGAAGAAAGGCTTTTGAGAGCAATATTTGGTGAAAAAGCGAAAGAAGTAAAGGACACTTCTTTAACCGTGGAGCATGGCAAAGTAGGCAGGGTAATTAATGTTAAAGTTTTTGAGAGATCTCAAGGCCATAAACTGGAACCCGGTGTCATAAAGAGAGTAAAAATAGAGATAGCCCAAATTAGAAAAGTTATGGCAGGCGATAAGTTGTCAGGAAGACATGGAAACAAAGGAGTAATTTCCATGATTCTGCCTGAGGAAGAAATGCCCTTTATGGAAGACGGCACGCCTGTAGATATTGTTTTAAATCCATTAGGAGTCGCTTCAAGAATGAACATAGGACAGATACTAGAAACTCATCTGGGATGGGCAGCTGAAAAATTGGGATACATTGCAGAAACCCCTGCTTTATCAGGGGCAGACGAAGACGACATCAAAAGAGAACTTAGAAAAGCAGGACTTCCTGAAAACGGAAAAACCATTTTGTATGATGGAAGAACAGGCCTTCCTTTTTCTCAAAGCATTACCGTTGGCTACATATATATGATGAAATTGGTGCATATGGTTGAAGATAAAATCCATATGCGGTCTATAGGTCCTTATTCTTTGATTACTCAGCAGCCCTTGGGCGGGAAAGCTCAATTTGGAGGACAAAGACTTGGAGAGATGGAAGTTTGGGCTTTGGAAGGATACGGTGCGGCCTATTCGCTTCAAGAAATGATTACTATAAAATCAGATGATGTTTTAGGAAGGGCAGCAACCTATAACGCGATTTTAAAGGGAGAAAAAATAGGGAATCCTAATACTCCTGCTTCTTTTAATTTGCTTATTAATGAATTAAAATCTCTGGCTTTGAACATAACGGTGAAAGAAGATTCTCGAGAATCCCGAGAATCCGAAAAAGAAAAGGTAAAAAATAAATAACAATCTCTTAAACTATGAAAGTATCAGATGTTAAATCAATAATGATAAAATTGGCCTCGCCGGAGGATATTTTATCATGGTCGCACGGGGAAGTAATGAAACCCGAAACTATTAATTATAGGACTCAAAGGCCGGAGAAAGACGGTCTGTTTTGCGAAAAGATATTTGGCCCTTCAAAGGATTACGAATGTTACTGCGGCAAATACAAGGGTATTCGATACAAGGGAATTATTTGTGATAAGTGCGGAGTTGAAGTCACTAAATCCCAAGTGAGAAGAGAAAGGATGGGCCATATTAAACTTGCTTGTTCTTGTTCCCACATTTGGTTTTTAAGGGGAGTGCCTTCAAGGATGGGAATGCTTTTGGATATTTCCATGCAGCATCTGGAAAAGGTAATCTATTTTGCCGCCTATATTGTTACTAAGGTTGATGAAAAAGCGAAGCAGAGGGTTTTGGGGGAGATTAAAAAGGAATATGAAGCAAAAGTTAAAAATTTAAAAGCAAAAGAGAAAAAAGAATTAAAAGAAGCCAAAACTAGAGCTGAAGAAGAAATCAATTCTTTAAAGCTCTCGAAAGTGCTTTCTGAAGTTAGATATCATAACTTTTCTTTAAAATATGGTGAAGTTTTTGAAGCAGGAACGGGAGCAGATATTTTGAAAAAGATATTTTCTGAGAATAATTGGGAAAAATTAGCAAAGGACCTTGAAAAGGAAGCTGAGGATTCTCCCCCAGACAGAAAAAGGAAGGTTTTAAGGAGAATAAGACTAATTAAGCAAATGTTAGAGACGAGAATTAAGCCCGAGTGGATGTTTTTAACTGTTCTGCCAGTCTTGCCTCCAGGGTTAAGGCCTATGGTGCAGTTAGATGGAGGGAGGTATGCTTCTTCTGACCTGAATGAGCTTTACCGTCGGGTTATTAATCGTAATAATCGCTTGCGCTATCTTTTGGAAATCGATGCTCCTGAAGTTATTGTTAGAAATGAGAAAAGAATGCTTCAGGAAGCAGTAGATGCTTTGGTTGATAATGGGATGAGAAAAGGACAGGTGACCCAAGCCACTACCGGTGGGAAAAGATTGCTAAAATCATTAGCAGATATGCTCAAAGGAAAACAGGGAAGGTTCCGTCAGAATCTATTGGGGAAAAGGGTGGACTATTCCGGAAGATCGGTAATTGTGGTTGGTCCGGAATTGAAATTCGGACAAGTTGGTATTCCTAAAATAATGGCTTTGGAACTTTTTAAACCTTTTGTCATCCAAAAGATACTAGAAAATGAATTTGCCTATAATGTTAGAAGTGCGAATAAATTAATAGAAGAAGCTGCTCCGGAAGTTTGGGCATTATTGGAAGATGTCGTTAAAGATAGATTAGTTTTACTTAATAGAGCCCCAACTTTGCATAGACTGGGAATCCAAGCTTTCTATCCAGTACTAGTTGAAGGAAAAGCCATAAAACTTCATCCTTTGGTTTGCAAGGCTTTTAATGCCGATTTCGATGGCGACCAAATGGCCGTTCACGTTCCTCTGTCAGAAGCTGCTCAAAAAGAGGCAAGGGAAATCATGTATTCCTCTCTAAATCTTTTAAAACCTGCAACCGGAACGCCTGTTATTACCCCTACCCAAGATATTGTTTTGGGTATTGCCTGGATTTGCAAAATAGATGATAGATTAAAAGGGGAAGATAAAATGTTTAGCTCGAAAAATGAAGCAATTTTAGCTTATGACACCGAAAATGTAAATATAAAAGCAAAGATTAAAGTAAGAATAGACGGGAAGATTATAGATACATCCGTTGGCAGAATTCTTTTTAATAATACGTTGCCCAAAGACTATCCTTTTGTTAATGAAGGCATGACTTACAAGAAGATAGAAAGAGTAATCAGTGAAATCTTGACGAATTACGGCAATGAAGTGACCTGCAATGTTTTAGATAAAATTAAGGATCTTGGATTTGAATATTCCAGCATATCAGGAATTACCTGGGGCATGGATGATTTGATTATTCCCAAGGAGAAAAAGAAGCTTGTAGAGGATGCTGAAAAAGAGGTGGATATTATAAACAAACATTATAAAGAGGGACTTTTATCGGAAGAAGAGAAAAGCGGTAAGGTGATAGAAGTTTGGCAGGGAGTAAAATCAAAGATCGAGAAACTAGTTCCAGAAGTATTAGAGGCTTTTTCCAGTCCAGTGTCCTTCATTATTAACACGGGTTCCAAAGGTTCATTATCTCAGGCAGTTCAGATGGCAGGGATGAAGGGCTTGGTAATTAATCCGGCAGGCAAGATTATTGAACTTCCGGTAAAATGCTCTTTTAAAGAAGGTTTTAGTGTCCTGGAGTACTTCATTTCCACGCATGGCGCCAGAAAGGGGACAGCAGACACTGCCCTAAGGACTTCAACAGCAGGATATCTAACAAGAAGACTGGTGGATGTTGCTCATGAGGTGATAGTGCGTCACGATGATTGCAAAGACAAGGAAGGATTAACGGTCTTTAGAAAAGACGCGGACGAAGCTAACCAAAACTTTGTTTTTAAGATAGTAGGAAGGTTTTCTTTAGAAACTGTTAAGAATCCCGAAACTGGTGGAATAATAGTCAAGGCGGACGAAATGATTGATTGGGACAAAGCTCTTAAGATCAAGAAAGTGAATATTAAAAAAGTAAAGGTTAGAAGTCCTCTTACATGCAAAGCTGAAAGTGGTGTTTGCCAAAGATGTTATGGATGGGATTTTGGAAATAACAAATTAGTTAAAATGGGAGAAGCGGTTGGAATTGTAGCTGCTCAAGCCATTGGAGAGCCCGGTACACAGCTGACTATGAGAACTTTTCATACCGGAGGAGTTGCAGGATTGGGAGGAGATATCACTCAGGGCCTGCCCAGGGTCGAAGAGATTTTCGAAGCAAGGATTCCCAAGGGGAAAGCAATAATTTCCTATGTTAATGGTAAAGTTTTGGAGATTACCAAAGATAGAATAATAAAGATTAAAGTGGAAGAATCTTCAGATAAGAAGGATCTAAAATTAAAAGTTAAGAAATTGAAATCTAAAAAATCCAATTCAGATATTGTAGAATACAAAATTCCTTCGAAACGAACAATTTTTGCAGAAGAAGGCAAGCAAGTTGTTAAAGGAGAACAGCTTTGTGAAGGGAATCTTGATTTAAAAGAGCTATTCCAGGTTGCCGGAGCTTCTCAGGCCCAGCGTTATATCCTAAAAGAAGTGCAGAAAATATATGCTTCTCAAGGAGCAATAATTCATGATAAACATCTAGAAACCATAATCAGGCAGATGTTTTCAAGAGTTAGAATAAAGAAAGAGGAAGATGGTAGTTTTAGTGCTGGTGAAATTGTAGAGAAAGAGAAATTCCTAAGAGAGAATCTTAAATTAAAGAAGGCAAATAAAAAGGAAGCTGTAGGGATACCTGTTTTGCTTGGCATGTCTAGAGTGTCTTTAACCACAGATTCCTTCTTGTCTTCAGCTTCGTTTCAAGAAACTTCAAGAGTTTTGATAAAGGCGGCACTTGAGGGCAAAGAAGATAAATTAAGAGGACTTAAGGAAAATGTAATGATTGGAAAGCTTATTCCTGTGGGAACTGGTTTCAAGAAATAGAAAAAAGTGATATAATTGAAGTGCCGAAAAGGTTTTAAATATTTATATTGGTGTGGCCAGAAGAAGAAATTTCAAGAAAAATAAAAATGGGATAAGCGGTAGAAATAGTAAAAGACCGATTAAATTTAATATCGGTTTGCCTGAAGAAGTTCAGGGATGGATATGGGGAGCGTTGTCTTTTCTGATAGCAGTCATTATTATTTTAAGCTTCTTTAACAAGGCAGGCATAGCAGGGCAGACTTTAATATGGCTTTTAGCTTTCCTTATCGGGAAAGCTGCTTTTATTATACCGCTTGCCCTAGTTCTCGGAGGGGTTGCTTTCTTTATGGGTTTTAGAGAAAATTCAAAGTTGATTGTTCTAACCGTTTTGATTTCAATTTTTGGAGTTTCAGGTTTTTTATCTTCGATCAGTCCTGATACAGATTTAGGAGGCAAGATAGGGTATTTTTCAAGTTATCCTCTTCTAAAGTTTTTAGGTCCCATTGTTTCAGAAATTACGTTTGCTTTAATTATTCTAATTTCCGGACTCTTGTTTTGGTATTTATTTGGTAGGCCTTCATTCAGTTTTAAAGAAACTGAAACATCCAAGGAGTTGGGGATGAAAGACGAAAAGAAGGAAGGTTCCTCCATCTTTATTAAAAAGATATTTGAGCCAAAGTTTAAGGTAAAGGAAGTGCCTTCGGCACCCGACGCCTTTTTAGAGAAAAAAGAGGAAGATTATTCTTCCGGGGGTTTTTTGAAAAAGAAATTAGAAGAAGGGCCGGGCTCCGAATCTATAAAAACGGATTATAATTTTCCTCCTACAGATTTACTTGAAAAAGATAAAGGCAAAGCTTTTGCAGGAGATATCAAGGTAAATTCTGCCATTATTAAGAGGACCCTGAAAAACTTTGACATTGATGTCGAGATGTCAGATATTAGTGTTGGTCCTACGGTAACCAGATATGCTCTAAAGCCTGCAGAAGGAGTAAAACTCTCAAGGATTACCGTTTTATCAAATGATCTTTCTATGGCTCTGGCCAGTCATCCTATCAGGATCGAGGCTCCTATTCCCGGAAGACCCTTGGTCGGAATTGAAATACCTAATAAGACAAGAACGCTTGTAAGAATGAGAGAGCTTATAGAACATCCGCAGCTCCAAGATGCAGAAAGCTCTCTTACGCTTTGTCTTGGAAGAGACGTCTCGGGTAAAGCTGTTTTTGCCAATTTGGATAAAATGCCTCATCTTTTAGTGGCCGGAGCAACCGGTACGGGGAAAACCATTTGCCTTAGCAGTATTATCTTAAGTCTTTTATATAAAAATAGTCCCGAGAGCTTAAAGTTTATCTTGATTGATCCGAAAAGAGTTGAATTTCCAGTTTACAATGAATTGCCTCATCTGATGTGCCCGGTTATTTATAATGCTCAGAAATCAATAAATGTTTTAAAATGGCTTACCGAGGAAATGGAGAGAAGGTTTGATATTTTATCACAAGTCAAAGCTAAAGATATTAAATCGTTTAACCAGCGTTACTTTGAAAATCCGGAAGAGTTTGAAAGACTTCCCTATATTGTTTTAATCATAGATGAATTAGCTGACTTAATGGCGGCTCGCGGAAGAGAAATGGAAGCAGGCATAGTAAGATTGGCTCAGATGGCAAGAGCAGTGGGAATTCATTTGATTTTAGCGACTCAGAGACCTTCCGTGGAAGTAATAACAGGATTAATCAAAGCCAATATTACTTCTCGTATTACCTTTCAAGTCGCTTCTCAGATTGATTCAAGAACTGTTCTTGATATGGCTGGAGCGGAAAAACTTTTGGGATTTGGAGATATGCTCTTTATTTCTGCTGAGAAAGTAAAACCGAGAAGGATTCAAGGAGTTTTTACTTCGGAAGACGAAGTGAAAAAGGTTGTTAAATTCATTACTTCCAATACAAAACCAGAGGAAAAAGAAGACGTCTCTGAAGAATTTAAACCATCTTCTTCAAAATCCTTAAGCGATGTTTTGGAAGGAGGTGATTTTCTGGAAAACGACCCTATGTATGAAGAAGCAAAGAGGGTGGTGATTGAATCAAGAAAAGCATCATCTTCTCTTCTCCAAAGAAGATTAAGGGTAGGATACGCAAGGGCTGCAAGATTGATTGATACTTTAGAAGAAAGAGGGGTTATAGGGCCCGGGGAAGGAGCAAAGCCGAGAAATGTCTATATTGATGAAGGAGAAGGGCTCGAATAGTATTGACTTTTATTTTCTTAAGTAATATTTTAATTAATATGATAATAAAAAAGAAAAATGTTTCTAAAGATCGTGTGAAGGAAAATTTACAGGAAGCGGTTGATGAGATCAAACAAAAATTTGGTGAAGGTGCAATTATGAAATTAAAAGAAGTAAGAGCTGTTGATGTAGAAGCTATTTCTACAGGTTCATTTTCTCTGGATTTAATTTCAGGAGTTGGAGGAATTCCCAAAGGAAGAATAGTTGAAATTTTTGGTCCCGAGGGAAGCGGTAAATCAACTCTCGCCTTGCATTGTGTTGCCGAGGTTCAGAAAAGTAAAGGAGTGGCTGCTTTTGTGGATGCAGAGTATGCCTTAGATCCGGATTATGCTAAAAAAATAGGAGTAGACACGGAAAACCTTTTAATATCTCAGCCAAATTCTGGGGAAGAGGCTCTGCAAATTGTAGAAAGTCTGTCAAGGTCAGGTTCGGTGGACTTAATCGTTGTTGATTCAGTTGCTGCCCTCACTCCTAAAGCAGAAATTGCCGGAGAGATAGGGGATCAACACATTGGTCTTCAGGCAAGGCTAATGAGCCAGGCTTTAAGAAAATTAACAAGTATTGTTGCTAGAAATAGAACTTCTGTCATATTTTTAAACCAGACCAGAATGAAGATAGGAATCATGTTTGGCAATCCGGAAACTACTCCGGGAGGATTGGCTCTGAAGTTCTATTCTTCCGTCAGGATACAGTTAAGGAGGATTGCTCAGATAAAACATAAAGATGAGATTATCGGTTCTAGAATAAAGGCAAAAATAGTTAAAAATAAGGTGGCTGCTCCCTTTAAAACCACTGAGTTTGATATTTATTACAATGAAGGAATTTCTAAGTTTTCTGATATATTAAATATGGCTTTAAAATACGGAGTAGTTAAAAGATCCGGAAGCTGGCTTCTGTATGATGGCTCTAAATTAGGGCAGGGCATAGAAGGGTCAAGAAAATTTCTTAAAGAGAATCCCAAGATAACGAGGAAGATAAAAGAAGATATAAAGAAAAACATTTAAGAGATAATTTTTAACGGTTGTAATAAAAAATGCGCTTTGCGCATTTTTTTATTAATCAACGAATTTTAATTCAAGATTATATGTCTATTTACCTTAGCGAATCAAGGTTCTGCTGAGTGTTAGCGAGGTAGATTCTTATTTCTAATATTACTTCGAGGTAAAAGGAAGAATTCCCAAGCTTCTTGCTCTTTTTATTGCTTGAGATAATTTTCTTTGATGTTTGGCACAAACACCTGTTTTTTTCTTTGACTTAATTTTATAAAGTCCGGAAAGGAATTTCTTTAAGAGTTCCGTGTTTTTGTAATCAATTTCTTTTATGTTTTTTTGGCAAAAATAACAAGGCATAATTCGTTTAAGCGTTTAAACTAGATAATGGATGATTTTACAATGGTATGTCGTTTACATCTATTTCCTCCTCACGGTCGTCTTCTACATTCGGAGGTGAATCCTCTTCAATTATGGGAATATTGTCTGAAGGGTTTTGATCTTGAGGTTTATCAGAGTCAATAGTAGATTGGCCTGCCCCCTGAAACTTTTTTGGCCCTAATTGTATTCTTTCACCGACAATTTCGGTTTTGTAATGCTTAACCCCCGCAGAATCATCCCAACTTCTTGTCTGGAGCCTTCCTTCAATCAAAACCAAAGAACCTTTATTTAGAAAGCTTTTTGCTGTTTCTGCGAGTTTTCCGAATAATACAATATTATGATATTCGACCTGCTGTTGTTTTTGACCGCTTTTGTCCGTAAAAAATCGATTGGTAGCTATTCCAAAAGAAGTAACAGATTGTCCTGAAGGGAGATTTTTCATCTCCGGGTCGCGGGTCAAATTTCCCAAGATAAATGTTTTATTGAGATTCATAATTTATTGTCCCAGTATCTCGTCTAATTTTTTCTCAATTTTCTTAAATTCGACCTTTGCCTTTTTAGTCTCTGGTGTTTTTTCCAGTATTTGTTTTTTATCTTTCTTAGCTTTCTTTTCGGTTTTTCCTTTTTCTTCATCTTCTTTGCGACCTTCGAATTCTTTTTCTGAATTTATCAAATAGCGCAAGACATTCGACTCGGTTTTCAGAAAATCCTCTAAATCCTTGATTTTTTCAGGGAGTAAGTGAAAGTTTAAGGTAATTAGAAAAGCGGATACTTCCTTGTTTATTGAGTATCCAAGCTCTTTCTTGATCGGGCTTTGGAACTCATCTATAGTCCCGTTCTCTTTTTTCAAAAAAGAAGCTATTTTTTCTTTAATTCCGCTCATTTTCTCTTCGGAAAGTTCGGGCGAAAGAAGGTAATTTAATTCGTAATATCTCATAATTCTCTTTTATACAGATTTGTTTAATGATAATCAATCAAAGGTATAAACGCGATTGAATTAAGAGTATTGTAGCAATTTACGATGAACCGGTCAAGTTGAGAGCTAGACGGATAGATGCATTTCTAATGGATAAAATTTCTAATTACCAATTTCTAATAACTAATTTCCAGTTTCTAATCACTAAATGCCAATTGCTAATTATCAATTGGAGAGGCTGTTTATTTAATGATATAATGTAATTGTATGAACAAGATTAATGAAAAAGTTTTTAAAGCTTATGACATACGCGGTTATTTCCCCGAAGAGATAAATAGT